>ENA-OSET01002697-OSET01002697.1-sediment-metagenome-genome-assembly--contig:-NODE-2697-length-16910-cov-3.291748_pt1 | contig 16910 bp, 13 predicted proteins | sample MGYA00237882_ERZ534229 | MGnify/ENA primary metagenome ERZ534229 (study PRJEB26408, sample SAMN06266212) | sediment metagenome | isolation source: Hudson Canyon methane seep mesocosm | place... | reverse complement strand
CAAAGTACAGCCCCGGAGACAATCTGACATTCTGGTGATTCAACGCTGGACCCGCCTTTATCGTCGTTTATTATTCAACCCTAACACCAACACGGCACATCATTGCCGGATCAGGGAGTTTTAAGTCTATTATGTTTGCTGTTTTCAAGCCCGCCCGCAAGGTCGCACTCGCGGCTATCGTCGCTGTTTCTTCAATTGCTCTGAGTGCCTGCGACCCCATTAGCACTGGTGGAGGCCCGTCGATCAATACGTCCAAGCCGGTTCCGGTGGCATTGTTAGTGCCGCGCGGGTCAGGCCAGTCCGGAGATGAAGTTCTGGCCCAGAGCCTGGAAAACGCGGCGCGCATGGCCATTGCTGATTTGCAGGGCATTCAGATTGATCTGAAAGTCTATAACACGGCCGGCAATGCACAGACTGCCGCCGCGGCCGCGACGCAGGCGGTAAACGACGGGGCGCTTATTATTTTAGGTCCGCTCTACGCCGAAGCTGCCAATGCGGCGGGTTTGGCTGCGGCCAAACGCAACGTGAATGTGCTCGCCTTTTCCAACAATTCGGCGATTGCCGGCGGCAATGTATTTATTCTCGGCTCGACCTTTGACAACACTGCCCGGCGCCTGGCCAGCTATGCCGCCAGTCAAGGCAAGGGAAACATGCTGGTGGTCAGCGGCAATGATGCCTCTGGCGAGGCCGGCCGCACCGCCATTTCAAATGCAGCAGCCGCCACCAGTGCCAATGTTGTTGGCAGTGTCAGCTATGAATTGTCGCAGCAGGATGTGATCAATTCCATCCAGACAATCCGTAACGCTGCCAGCAGCAATGGGGCCACGTCGATCTTTATGACCGCCACCACAGTCGGCGCGTTGCCACTGCTAACGCAACTTCTGCCAGAAGCCGGGCTTGACCCGTCGACCACCCAATATATCGGACTGACCCGGTGGGACATTCCAGCGCAGAACCTGGCGTTGCCCGGTGTTCAGGGCGGTTGGTTTGCGCTGCCGGACCCTGCCAAATCCCAACAATTCCGCAGCCGTTACACCGCCACTTACGGCGATGCGCCAGGCCCCATTGGCGGTTTGGCTTATGATGGTATCGCCGCAATCGGCGCCTTGGTCGGCGCGGGTAACTCTAATGCCTTAACCGGCGCCGCGCTGACCCAGGGTGCTGGCTTTCAAGGGGTAAACGGGATCTTCCGCCTGCGTCCCGATGGCACCAATGAGCGCGGCCTGGCCGTTGCAACAATCCAAGAACAGAAGGTGGTCGTCATTGACCCAGCTCCAAGCAGCTTCTCCGGCGCCGGATCGTGATCTGGCGGCCGAGGCCGTAACCCGCTACCCGCACGCCTCGGGGCCATTGGTCTGCGATCCGCACGAGATTTTTGATACCTCGAAAATCCGGGCACAGATCGCAGATCTGGCCACGGACCGGGACAACACAGCGCTTCGGAGTGAAGTCGTCTCGCTGTTGCGGGACGCCAATAAAGCTGGACGCAAGGTGATTGCCGATGGCTTTGCCAAGGCGCCGTTCGACTCGCGGCCGGTGACCCGATCCTACACCTATTTGACCGATGGGCTGGTGACTTCGGCCCTGTTCGCGGCCAGCGAGTTCATGCATCCACTGGCGAACCCGACACGCGGAGAGCGCATTGCTGTGCTGGCAGTGGGAGGCTATGGGCGCGGGGAAATGGCGCCCTCGTCAGACGTTGATCTGTTGTTCCTGACCCCATACAAAATCACCGCCTGGGCCGAAAGCGTCATTGAATCGATGCTTTATATTCTGTGGGATCTCAAGCAAAAGGTCGGCCACGCCAGCCGGACGATCCAGGACTGTCTGCGCCTGGGCCGCGAAGATTTCACCATTCGCACCGCTATGCTGGAGCACCGCTTTCTGGCTGGTGATGAACCGCTGGGCGACGAGCTGGACGAACGGCTAAAGAGTGACCTGTTTCAGGGCACCGCCTATGAGTTCATCGAGGCCAAGTTGAGCGAGCGCGAGGCGCGCCATATCAAGCAAGGCCAGCGCTATATGGTCGAGCCCAACGTCAAAGAGGGCAAAGGGGGCCTGCGCGATTTGCAGTCCATGTACTGGATCGCCAAGTATCTGTATCAGGTGCATGACACCGCTGAACTGGTGCCTCTGGGGCTGTTCGAACCCGAAGAATACGATCTGTTTGCCAAAGCCGAGAACTTTCTTTGGGCGGTTCGGTCCCATCTGCATCTTTTGACCGGGCGGCCAACCGAGGTGCTGTCGTTTGATATGCAGGTCGAGGTTGCCGAGAGGATGGGCTATCAGGATGTCGCTGGACGGCGAGCCGTAGAAATCTTCATGCAGGATTACTTTCGCCAAGCCACCACCGTTGGCGACCTGACGCGCATTTTCCTGACCAAACTGGAAGCCACCCACCAGAAGAGTGCACCACTGCTGGAGCGGCTGTTTCGCCGCCGCCCACGCGCCAAACTTGGCTATAAGGTGGTCAACAACCGGCTCGACATTTCCAATCCTGATGATTTTCTCACGGATAAGCTGAACCTGCTGCGATTGTTTCAGGAAGCTTTGCGCACCGGGATGCTGATCCACCCCGACGCAATGCGCCTGGTGACGGCCAATCTGGATCTGATCGACGACAAGTTCCGCAACACTCCTGAGGCCCGGCAGATCTTTCTGGACCTGCTGTTAAAACACGGCAACCCGGAACGGGCGCTGCGGCGGATGAACGAGCTGGGGGTCTTGTCGACCTTTTTGCCAGAGTTTGCGCCCATCGTGGCGATGATGCAGTTCAACATGTATCATTCCTACACGGTGGACGAGCACACCATTCAGGTGATTTCAAACTTTGCCGCGATTGAGCGCGAAGAGCTGGAAGACGAATTGCCGCTTAGCTCTAAAATCATGCGCAAGGGATTGAATCGCAAAGTGCTGATGGTGGCGATGCTGCTGCATGACATCGGCAAAGGGCAAGAGCTGGATCACTCGATCTTGGGGGCGCAGATTGCACGCAAGGTGGCACCACGGCTAGGCCTTAGCAAATCCGACAGCGAAACCGTGGAGTGGCTAGTGCGCTACCATTTGTTGATGTCCGATATGGCGCAGAAACGCGACATTGCTGACCCACGCACGGTACGGGCCTTTGCCAAGGCTGTGAAAACGGTGAAACGGCTGGACCTGCTGACTGTTCTGACGGTCTGTGACATTCGCGGTGTCGGCCCCGATACCTGGAACAACTGGAAGGCTGCACTGTTGCGGTCCTTGTATAAACAGACCCGCGAGGCGCTGGAAAACGGTATGGAGGCGCTGAACCGTGAACAGCGGGGTGCTGAGGCCAAAAAGAACCTGCGGGCTGCCTTACCGGATTGGCCCAAGGCCCTGCTCAAGAAAGAAGTCGCGCGCCATTACCCGCCCTATTGGCAGGGACTACACATCACCGGTCATGTCGATTTTGCCGAAATGCTGCGTGAGCTGGAGGAAAGCGACGCGCCCAACGGAATTGTCATCCGGCTGTTTCCCGACGAAGACCGCGACGCCACGCGCGCCTGTTTTGTGATGCCCGATCACCCCGGCATCTTCTCACGCGTGGCCGGTGCGCTGGCGCTGGTTGGGGCCAATGTGGTCGATGCCCGCTCGTACACCACCCAAGATGGCTATGTCACCGATGCCTTCTGGATTCAGGATGCCGATGGCAGCCCCTTTGAGGCGTCGCGCCTGCCGCGTCTAAGCCAAATGATCCGCAAGACGCTGAATGGTGAAGTGGTGGCACGGGATGCCTTGAAATCACGTGACAAGATCAAGAAACGCGAACGCGCCTTCCAGGTTCCGACCCATATCACCTTTGATAACGAAGGATCCGAGATCTACACCATAATCGAGGTCGACACCCGCGACCGGCCCGGGTTGCTATTCGATCTGGCCCGGACCTTTGCCACCACAAACGTCTATGTCGCCAATGCGGTGATCGCGACCTATGGTGAACAGGTGGTGGACACCTTTTATGTCAAGGATATGTTCGGGTTGAAATACCACGCCAAATCAAAGCAGGATTTCCTTGAGAATAAGCTGCGCGTGGCAATCACAGACGGCGCAAAACGGGCCCAAACATGAAACCCATAAAACTGCTATCCGGATTCCTGACTGTAGGGTTCTGGACACTGGCCAGCCGGGTATTGGGCTTTGCCCGCGAGATCCTGCTGACTGCCTATGTCGGCCCCGGTCCGGTCATGGATGCCTTTGTCGCGGCGTTTCGCCTGCCCAACATGTTCCGCCGTTTCTTTGCCGAGGGTGCCTTTAACGCGGCCTTTGTGCCGATGTTCGCCAAAAAGCTAGAGGCGGGCGAGGACGCGCAGGGGTTTGCCCAAGCAGCGTTCAATCTGCTGTTACTGGCGGTTTTGGTTCTGGTGGGGCTGGGCATGGTGTTCATGCCCGGGTTGGTCTGGGTCACGGCCCAGGGCTTTGCTGGTGATGCGCGGTTCGATATGACCGTTGGCTTTGGCTACATCGTCTTTCCCTACATTCTGTTCATGTCACTGGCAGCGCTGTTTTCCGGTGTGCTGAACGCCATGGGTCGCTTTGCCGCCGCTGCCGCCGCTCCGGTGCTGCTGAATATCTTTGCCTGCATCGCCATGGTGGTGGCGGCTGTGGTTGGCGGCGAGGTGATCAACTGGCTGATCTGGACCATTCCAGTGGCCGGCCTGGCGCAATTGGCACTGGTTTGGACCGCCGCCGGGCGTGCCGGCATTCGCCTGCGCCCCTGCCGCCCAGGCCTGTCCCGCGAGATGCGCAACCTGGTGCGGGTCGCCGTTCCGGCTGCACTGGCCATGGGTGTCACCCAGATCAATCTGGTGGTTGGCCAAGTGGTGGCCTCGGATATCGAGAACGCCGTAAGCTGGCTGTTTGTTGCAGATCGGCTGTATCAACTGCCGCTGGGTGTGGTTGGCATCGCCGTGGGCATTGTGCTGCTGCCGGACCTGTCTCGCCGGTTGCGCGCCGGTGACGACAGTGGCGCACGCGATGCCCTGTCGCGGGCCGGAGAGTTTTCTCTGATGCTGACGATCCCTTCTACCGTGGCCTTTCTGGTGATGCCACTGCCGCTGGTGTCAGTGCTGTATGAACGCGGCGCAACTGGCCCCGAGGACGTTGCGGCGATTGCCCTGGCGGTCGCTGTCTACGGCGTTGGCCTGCCCTCATTTGTGCTGCACAAACTGCTACAGCCGCTGTATTTCGCCCGCGAGGATACCCGGTCACCGTTCCACTACGCGCTGGTGGCGATGGTGGTGAACGCAGCCCTGGCCTTTGGCCTGAAACCAGTGGTGGGCTGGATCGCGCCTGCCATCGCAGCCTCGGCCGCCGGCTGGGTGATGGTGGCACTGCTGGCGTTCGGGGCCCGCGGCATGGGTGAAGTGGCCCGGTTTGACGCACGCTTTCACCGCCGGGCTTGGCGGATCGTAGCGGCCTCGGTGGTGATGGGCGGCGTGTTGCTTGCGACTGTTACAGGTTTTGACTGGGTCTTTGCCCTGCCCCGCTGGCGCTATCTGGCACTGTTCGGACTGATTGTGCTGGGTGCAGTCAGCTATTTCGGCGCCGGTCAGATGCTGGGCGCTTTTCGGCTGGGTGACCTAAAACGCGCCATGCGCCGTGGCGGCCAAACATGACCCCGGCAAGGGACCGCCACCGCGCCGCGCGATAGCGCGGCGCCACGCCCAACGCCTGGGGGCTCATCTGTGATGAGCCATCAGGGGGCGGGAGTGCCTGTTTCAGGCGCGCTCTGATCAATCGCGATGGATCTTACCGCGCATCCGCGCCCAACCGCCGGGCGCCAGAAAAAACGACAAGCCAAACCCAGTGGCAAAGCCTGCTAGATCCGCCACCCAATCTTTTTGACCACCAAAAATCAGACCAAAGATCAACTGTATGCCCAGAAGAAAAGCAATCAGTGTAAAGGCGCGGCTTTGCTGAGCGCCGACCAGCGCCAGCGACCGCCATAAGATATAGGTAAAGGCACCGATCAGGCCATAAACGGCAGGAAAGCCTCCAAACAGCGGAAACTGCGCGTTCACTAGCACCGCGTATCCCAGTGCCCCGCCAATGCCAGACAGCAAGAAAATCACCACCATGGCCAGATCGCCCATGACCTCGCCGACCATTTTGCCCATCGCCAGCACAAAGACGCAGACAAACAGCGCCTGGGTAAAGGCGCCATGCACAAAAGCATATGAGACAAAGCGGATCAGGTGCTCAGCCGGCCAGTGCCCCGTCTCCCACATCCACCAGAAAATCTCGCTGGAAAATCCATAGACCTGCAGGGCCTCTAGCCGCCACCCCACCGCGCCGGGGCCGCCGATGATACCGCGGGCACCCAGCGAGAATGTCGCTTCGATCCCCATGATAACCAGAACCAGCGCCACCACAGCAGGCGGCAAAGAATTAACCGGGGAGGGATTGGGATTGCTGCTCATATGATAACTCCTTAGCCACTATTGGCCGTGTTTGACCTTCACAGACCTTAGCGCCTGTTGACGATGGTCGAACCCATGGGTAAGCCACCGGGGATCGTAATTCCAGACAGGAGTTATCGCCAGATGAGCGAAACCAGTTTTACCCCACGTGTGTTCTCGGGCATTCAGCCGTCCGGCAACCTGCATCTGGGCAACTACTTGGGCGCAATCAAGCGCTTTGTTGATATGCAGGGCTCGGACTTCGAGACCGTTTATTGCATGGTGGACCTGCATGCGATCACTGTCTGGCAAAACCCCCAGGACCTGATGAAATCCACCCGCGAGCTTTGCGCCGGGTTCATTGCCAGTGGCATCGACCCCGAGCAATCGATTCTGATCAACCAAAGCCAGGTCCCCGAACACGCCCAACTGGCCTGGATCTTCAACTGTGTCGCCCGCATGGGCTGGATGCAGCGGATGACCCAGTTCAAGGACAAGGCTGGCAAGAACTCACAGAACGCCTCACTGGGGCTGTTTGCCTATCCGGCGCTGATGGCAGCTGACATTCTGGTCTATCACGCCACGCATGTCCCCGTGGGTGAGGATCAGAAACAGCACTTGGAACTGACCCGCGACATCGCGGCCAAGTTCAACCATGACTATGGCGTTGATTTCTTCCCGATGACCGAACCGGTGATCGAGGGCGCAGCCACCCGGGTGATGAGCCTGCGCGACGGGTCCAAGAAAATGTCGAAATCGGACGCCTCGGACGCCAGCCGCATCAACATGACCGATGATGCCGACACCTTGGCCAAGAAGATCCGCAAGGCAAAAACTGATCCGGATGCGCTGCCAAGCGAGGCCAAAGGACTGGAGGCCCGCCCCGAAGCGCGAAACCTGATCAATATTTACGCTGCACTGAACGACCAAACCGTCGACGCGGTGCTGGCTGAGGTTGGCGGCAGGCAATTTGGTGAGTTCAAGCCAATGCTGGCCGATCTGGCCGTCGCCAAGCTGGCGCCAATTGCGTCTGAGATGGCAAGGTTGATGAATGATCAAACAGAGATTGACCGCATCCTTGCTCGTGGTGCAGAACGGGCGCGAGATATCACTGCGCCGATTCTGCGCAAGACATATGACATTGTCGGCATGGTTCCACCGGCCACATTGTAATAACTGAACGACCACAAGCCCTTACACGTTGTTTGGGCGACATACTGGAGATAATCGGATGGCCAACGGCACCGTAAAATGGTTTAACGCAACTAAGGGTTTCGGCTTTATTGAGCCAGAAGCAGGCGGAAAAGACGTATTTGTACACATCTCTGCTGTTGAGCGTTCGGGCCTGAACGGCCTTAACGACAACCAGAAAGTGTCTTACGAGCTGGAAACTGGCCGTGACGGCAAAGAATCTGCTGGTTCGCTGAAACTGCTGTAAGGCAGAACTTGCGGCCTTCGCTGCAATCCTATTTTGGGCCGCCCTTTTCCAAGGGCGGCCCTTTTTGTTCGCCATGATCAAAAACGCGAAGCTCCCGCCCGTTCTGGCGGCCTACAAGAGGCCCCCAATCCAGTTGGGCATGGCAGCGCACCTATCGGCGCGCTGCGGGTGCCCGGAGCACGGTCAGAGCCCTTTTAGCCCGTTTAGTGTCAGGTTGGCGACGGTGCTGGCATAGGCCTCGCGAGCCTGAGATCCTGCACCTGAGTTCCACATGTAATACCAGTTCAGCATGCCAAACACTGACATGGTCGCCGCACGCAATTTGGCGGCATCATCGGCAAAGACCTGCGGCGCTGCGCGGTTGAGCGTGTCGCTGAGGAATTGAACCAACTCGCGCTGATACGCCCTGAGCAATTTCTGCTGATCGTCAGGCAAGGCAGACATGGCACTGATTTGCACCTGATGTTCGTGATCCGCCCCCTGATAGGCCTGCAAGATCCCGGCCACGATCCGGTGCAGTTGCTGATCCGGCTGTATGTCCTGCAGGTCAATGCCGCAAACCCGGTCACGCAGGTCACGCAAATAACAGTCGAGGATGTCAAACAAGATGGCGTCCTTGCTGTCATAGTAGTGATAGATGTTGGCCTTTGAGATCCCACATTCGCGCGCCAGTTGCGACATCGAGGCACGGTCAAACCCCTGATCTGCAAACACCTTAGCTGCGGATTTCAGGATTTGACTGCGTTTTTGGTCGTGGTCTTTGGCTATGGTGCGGGCCATGGCGTCACCCCTTTGAGCGGTTGTCGATGACACGAACCGCCTTGCCCTGAGAGCGGGCCACTGAGCCTGGATCGCCAACCAGGACCTCGGTCGAGACACCAACGATATCCTTGATCCGCTTGGTCAGCATGCGCGAGGCGGCGGTCTTGGACAATTCATCCGCTGCGCCGGGTGCAGCCTCGACAAAGACCCGCATCGCGTCCATGCGGCCGGATTTGTAAAGCTCGATCTGAAAATAGGGCGCCAGCCCGCCCGTTGCCATCACCTGCTCTTCGACCTGGGTTGGAAACACATTCACCCCCCGCAGGATGATCATGTCATCCGAGCGCCCGGTGATCTTCTCCATCCGCCGCATTGAGCGCGCAGTGCCGGGCAGCAACCGGGTCAGGTCGCGGGTGCGGTAGCGAACCATGGGCAGGCCCTCTTTGGTCAGAGTGGTGAACACCAGCTCGCCCATCTCACCGTCCTCGCAGACCTCGCCGGTTTCCGGGTTGATGATTTCAGGATAGAAATGATCTTCCCAGATATGCAGCCCGTCTTTGGTTTCGACGCATTCATTGGCCACCCCCGGCCCCATGATTTCAGACAGCCCATAGATATCCACGGCGTGCATATCAAAGGCCGCTTCGACCTCGAGCCGCATGGCATTGGTCCAGGGCTCAGCGCCGAAGACACCAACCGACAGCGAGCTTTCGCGTGGGTCCAGCCCCTGTTTGTGAAACTGCTCTAGAATGTTCAGCATGTAGGACGGCGTGACCATAATGCCGTCGGGACGGAAATCAGTGATCAACCCAACCTGTTTCTCGGTCTGGCCGCCCCCCATGGGGACCACTGTGGCGCCAAGCCGTTCAATTCCGTAATGCGCGCCCAGACCGCCGGTGAACAGCCCATAACCATAGGCGTTGTGCACCATGTCGCCCCTGCGCAGCCCCGAGGCCCGGAGCGAGCGGGCCAGTAGATCGGCCCAATTGTCGATGTCAGTCTGCGTATAGCCCACCACCGTGGCCTTGCCGGTGGTGCCAGAGGAGGCGTGCAGACGGATAATCTGCTCCCGCGGGACCGCGAACAGGCCAAAGGGGTAGTTGTCTCGCAGATCATTTTTGTAAGTGAAAGGGAATTTGGCCAGATCGGCCAATGTGTGCAAATCATCCGGGTGAACGCCGGCCGCGTCGAACCGCTGTTTGTACATGGCGACGTTGTCATAGGCGTGGCGCAGCGACTTTTTCAGCCGTTGCAACTGCAAAGCGCGGATTTCATCCACCGATGCGATTTCAATTGGATCTAGGTCAGCCTTGTTTGGGGTCAGGTCCTTCATGGGGTCGTCCTTATCCTATTCGTCAAATAACTGGCCTTTGATCGCGCGGGACATGCCCCGAAACTCGGCGATCTTTTGGCCCTGTTGGTTGGTGACTGTCACGTCATAGATACCACTGCGCCCGGTCAGCGAGACCTCGCTGGCGGAGGCGATCAGCCGGTCACCCAAACGGCCCGGTGCGGTGAAACTGATCACGTTGTGCTGCGCCACAGTGGACTGATTGCGGCTATTGCAGGCAAAGGCAAAGGCGCTGTCGGCCAGCATGAATGTGACGCCGCCGTGGCAGATACCGTGGCCATTGCAATGGTGCTGCACCACTGTCAGTTCCAGTGTCGCGGTGCCTTCGTCTACGGCGGTGATTTCCATCCCCGCCCATTTCGAGGCGTGATCATCGGCCCACATGGCCGCCGCAGATCTTTCAGCGCGCTGTTGTGGTGTCATCGTCATTTCCCTTTAAACACCGGTGCGCGTTTTTGCAGGAAGGCCGAAACACCCTCGGCGTAATCCGCACTTTCTCCGCAGGTTTTCATCGCATCCGCCTCTATCTCTAGCTGGTCGCTTAGCGTGCCGGTGGCCGAGGCCTGTATGGTCTGTTTTGTCAGCCCCAATCCCAGCGTTGGACCATTAGCCAGTTTCTCAGCCAGAGCGCGCGCCTCACCCATCAGGGTATCGTCGGGGAGTGCTTTCCAGATCAGGCCCCAGTCCTCGGCTTTGCGGGCTGGCAAGGGTTCAGCCGTCAGCGCCAGACCTTTGGCACGCGCCTCACCCAACAAATGTGGCAAGTGCCAGCTGCCGCCGGTATCGGGGATCAGGCCGACCTTGGAAAACGATTGGATGAACTTGGCGCTTTCGCCGGCCAGCACCAGATCACAGGCCAGCGCCAGATTGGCCCCTGCCCCTGCAGCCACGCCGTTGACAGCACAGATGACCGGGAAGTTGAGCGAGCGGATCAGGCGCACCAGCGGCGCGTAAAACGTCCGTACGGTATTGCCCAGATCCGGCGGTCCGTCCGACTTAGAGGGATCCCGGTCACCCAAGTCCTGCCCGGCACAAAAGCCGCGCCCAGCGCCGGTCAACAGGATCGCCCTAGCCCCTGCATCGCGCGCCGCCACAATCGCCGATCGCAGCGCATAGTGCATCTCGTCATTAAATGAATTCAGCCGGTCCGGGCGGTTCAGCGTGATTTCGACCCATGTGCCGTGATCCACCGTGAGAATACTATCGGTCATTCGTCCCCCTCAATTCAGATCGCAAAATATGCGGTCCAACAAATTTCTTGCATAAACCGACCGGTTGGTCAATAAATTCCACATCTTTCTTTTTCATCCCCCAAAGGAGCCCCCACCAATGAGCATTCAACAGGTTTCCAGTTTTGCCAGTGGTCAGTGGATTGCTCCGGGGGCCGGGGCACGTCATATTGCCAGTGCGATAACTGGCGAGGTCATCGCAACAGCCGGCAACGACGCGCTGGACGTGCAGGCCATGCTGGACCATGCCCGCAGTGTTGGTGGCCCGGCCCTGCGCGCGCTCAGCTTTCATGACCGTGCGCGGATGCTCAAGGCGCTGGCGGGGCATCTGAACCAACACAAACAGGCGCTTTACGCAGCTTCTTTTGACACGGGTGCCATCCAAAGCGACCACATGATCGATGTGGATGGCGGCATTGGCACCATGTTTGTCTTTGCCTCGAAGGGTCGGCGCGAGATGCCGGACGGCCATGTCTATCTGGACGGCGAGGTTGAACAACTGGGTCGAACCGGCAGCTTTCTGGGGCAGCATATCTGCACATCGTTGCAGGGTGTGGCCGTGCATATCAACGCCTTCAACTTTCCGGTTTGGGGGATACTTGAGAAACTGGCGCCAACCCTGCTGGCTGGCGTTCCGGCGATTGTGAAACCGGCGACCAACAGCTGTTATGTCACCGAACTTGCCGTGCGGCTGATGCTGGACAGCGGCATTCTGCCTGCCGGGGCGCTGCAACTGGTGTCTGGCGGTCTTGGCGACATGCTGGACCATCTGGGTATGATGGATGTGGTCAGTTTTACCGGATCCGCCCATACCGCGCTCAAACTGCGCTCAAACCCGGTAATCCTGGAAAACTCGGTTCGCTTTGTCGCCGAACAAGACAGCCTGAACGGCTCTATCCTGGGGCCCGATGCGGTGCCGGGCACGCCCGAGTTTGATCTGTTCATCAAAGAAGTCAGTCGCGAGATGACCACCAAGGCGGGTCAGAAATGCACCGCGATTCGGCGTATCATCGCCCCCGAGGGCCAGGTTGAGGCGGTGATAGGCGCGCTGTCTGCCCGGTTGGACAAAGTGGTGATTGGCGACCCGCGTCTGGACACCACCCGCATGGGTGCTTTGGTCAGCGCCGGCCAGAAACGCGATGTGCTGGAAAAAGCTGCGATCATTGGTCAAGAGGCAACCCGAGTTTACGGTGATCCGGATAATTTCACTGTGGATGGCGCCGACGGCGACAAGGGCGCGTTTGTGCCGCCGATGCTGTTTCACTGCGGCGACCCCGACAATGCCCAACGGGTCCATGACACCGAGGCCTTTGGCCCGGTATCCACCGTCATGGGCTACCGCGACGTCGATCACGCAGTTGCACTGGTGAACAAGGGTCAGGGTTCACTTGTGGCCTCGGTCATCACCCGCGACCCCGCCGTCGCACGGCAGGTGGCTATGGGGGCTGGCGCCTACCATGGGCGGTTGTATTTCAACAACCGCGACTCGATGAATGAAAGCACCGGGCATGGCTCTCCGCTGCCCCATATGGTGCATGGTGGCCCCGGTCGCGCCGGCGGCGGCGAGGAACTGGGCGGCATACGGGGCGTGATGCATTATATGCAGCGTACCGCCATTCAGGGCAGCCCCGACATCCTGTCGGCGATTGGCCAGACATGGGTGCCCGGCAGCACCGAAATCAAGGGCCCGGCGCACCCGTTCACCCGCACCTTTGACGAGCTGGCAATCGGCGAGACCCTGAACAGCCCGTCCCGCACCGTCACGCTAGACGACATCGAGACATTCGCCAATTTCACCGGCGACACGTTTTACGCCCATATGGACGACGACGCGGCCAAACGAAACCCGTTCTTCCCCGGTCGGGTCGCACATGGGTATCTGCTGCTGTCCTTTGCCGCGGGTCTGTTTGTCGAACCCAACGAGGGGCCAGTGCTGGCCAATACCGGGCTGGACAACCTGCGGTTCATGAAGCCGGTGTCCGCGGGTGACAGCATCAAGGTCCTACTGACAGTGAAGAAAAAGACACCGCGAAACGAAGACTATGGTGAGGTACGCTGGCACGTCACCCTGTCCAATCAGGATGACGAAAAGGTCGCCGAATATGAGTTGCTCACCATGAATGCATTCAAAGCCAACTAGGGCCACCCCCGCCCGGGGCAAGCAACGCTTTGCCTTCGCAGGAAATTGGGCTGGTCTCCCCGGTTGGGGAGACCTACATAGTCCTTATGATCCAATCCCAAAACCAATGGTTTGAAACCAGCATTGACCTACTCAGCGACCCACAAAATCAACGGGTTTGGTCGGTTATAATATCGTTGTTCGGCGATATGGCACAGCGGCCCAACGATCAGATCAGCGGTGCGGCACTGACCCGCATCATCACGCCCATGGGTATCAAACCCGAGGCCATTCGGGTTGCGCTGCACCGTTTGCGCAAAGACGGCTGGATCGAAAGCGCACGTTCGGGCCGGGCCTCGACCCATTATCTGACCCAATATGGTCGCGACCAATGCGCCGCTGTCACGTCCCGGATTTATGCCCGTGACCCGGTTTTACCGCAAAAATTGCACGTGCTGATCGCCGACGGTGGCGGAGGCCAAGAGGCCTTGGACGAGGTGCTGCTGCTGCCGGGCTACATTGCGATCAACCGGACCACAGCGCTGGGGTATGGACCTAAGCCAAAGGCGTCCCATGATTTACTGGCCCTGGAGGCAGACAATTTCTCATTGCCCGGCTGGTTTAAAACCCAACTCTTCCCCACCGAGCTGACCGAATCCTGCCATGCGTTACTAAAAGTCGTTAGTAAGATCTCAGATCCGCCTGCAGGATTAAACCCTGCACAAGTGGCGTCACTGCGTACCCTGATCGTCCATCGCTGGCGTCGTGTGGTTTTGCGCCACCCAGATCTTCCACCTGACTTTCACCCCCCGACCTGGCGCGGCGTCGCCTGCCGGGACCGTGTATTTACGCTTCTAGACCAATTACCGCTTCCAAATCTGGCCGAACTCCGGGATCCTGTGGACGTTTAGATTTTCCTCACGGTATGGACCCTGAATATGACAGTCTTAAACTCTCTCGCCGTTGCATCGGTGGCCGTGACCGCTGCCTTCCTGTCGGCCTCGCATTTGAAAACCCGGCGTCTGGCGCGCAAGGCCGAGGAGATGGTGCCGCCGGTTGGTAAGTTTCAGCCCGTTCCCGGCGGCGTAATCCACTATGTCGAAATGGGTCCCGCCGATGCCCCGCCTTTGGTCCTGATCCACGGGCTGTCCGGGCAGTTGCAGCATTTCACCTATGCCTTGGCTGACCTGCTGGCACCGGATTTCCGTCTTATCATTCTGGACCGCCCCGGATGCGGGTATTCAACCCGTGACCATGATCGGCTGGCCATCCTGCCCGAGCAGGCGAAGATGATCCAATCCTTTCTCGACATACTCAAGATCGAGCAACCGATCCTGTGTGGTCATTCACTGGGCGGAGCCATTGCATTGGCTATGGCGCTGGATGCACCGGAGAAAATACGCGGCCTGGCGCTGCTGGCCCCACTGACCCACCCAATTGAAGAGGCAGGTGTTTTCAAAGGCTTGATTGTTCACTCGCCGTTTGTGCGTCGCGTGATGGCGCAGACCGTGGCGGTGCCGATGGCGCAACGCAGTGCCGCCGAGGTGCTACAACAGGTTTTCGCCCCCTCCCCCTGCCCCGATGACTTTCCGATCCAGGCCGGAGCTGTATTAGGCCTGCGCCCCAAAAGCTTTATCACAGCATCAGCGGACGCGACTCTGGGCAGCGGCAACATTGCACTGCAGTCGGCCCGGTACGCCCCGGCCTTGAAAACCCCTGGCGCGGTGTTGTTTGGCGATCAGGACACAGTGCTAGACCCGCAGACGAACGGCTCCACGATGGAACGGTTTGGCTTGCAATGTCAGATGCTGCCCGATCAGGGCCATATGCTGCCAATATGCGCTCCGACACAGTGCAACGCCTTCATTCGAGAGACCATAGCACAGCTGCCCTGAGCAAGGAATTGCCACCCGGATCCCGGCTTGGACGGCTGGTATTCCGGCCTGCAGGAAAAAGCGAACTGAATACTCCATTCCAGCGATTTATCTCTTGACCCCACCCCGTGAAACTCCTAAATCGCCTGCACACAGAGTGGCGGTATAGCTCAGTTGGTTAGAGCAGCGGAATCATAATCCGCGTGTCCGGGGTTCAAGTCCCTGTACCGCCACCAAAACACACGTAAAGATCAATAGTTTACATAGCCTCGTAGATGTCCGTAGTTTAGATTGCGTGCATTTTGGCGAAAATTGTCCCGTTATTCCATCTCCTCAGAGTGCGTATGTGGATACGGAAGCTATCTCCTATGTCCATTTTTGGTAATTGACGCATAAGGTAGCGCAAAAACCTTGGAATGGATGAACAGGCTTGCAAAGATATCACATCACACCGTTCCTTCCCCGGATTCGCTGAGGCACCCAACGGTAAATTTGTGTTGTGAGCTAATAGCATGTCAGTTCTAATTGTAGCGGGGTCACGAAAATTTCCAGACAGTAAAACGGTTGTGCCTAGCAAATCAAAACCAATCAAAACCACGTTCGATTATGACGATACAGAGTGGGAAGATTTCATACGAAAAGACCCCATTACGCCATTCCCGGCCTGATAACTGGCGCTGCGAGTGGCTTATGCGTAGTGGACTTGGACGTAAAGAATGGGAAAAATGGCATAAATGCATTTCAGAACCTAGGGTTTAGGTTTGAAGACGCTGGCGCCGTTGTTAGTACGGCTGGAGGTGGAATCCATCTCTACTACGAGCAAACCGATGGGGTTCGAAACACTCAGGACAAAATAGCACCAGGAATAGATATGCGAGCCGAGGGCGGATATGTGATCGCACCTGGAGCGGTGAGCAACATCGGCACATATAGGCTTTTGTCCGGTGACCTTGAAATCCCCAAACTAATCAGCACGACACTACCTGAGCTTTTTCTTCCCACTTCGCCCCCCCGCTTTGGCTGCAATACGCCCCATCATCCATGCAACACTGAAGAAATCAGCCAAGCGCTTTCATTTATTCCAAATGACCAGAATTACGACAAATGGATGCGGATCATAATCGCGTGCAAAGTGGGGTTCGAAGGTTCAGATGCGGGGCTGCAGGTGGTGCAGCATTGGTGTTCGGGCTATCCGGGCTATGACCCTGCTGAAGTTAAAAAAATGTGGGCTTCCATCGACGCAAATTTGAAAGGTGGCCTTACCGTTGCCACTCTATTCGCTGAAGCCAAAAAGCACGGCTGGCGAACTGGTTTCGACGATGACACTAGAGCCCCTGAGGAAGAGCCTGATGCCTCCACTGCACCGATACACAAGAGCATTCAGGAATTGAACAATCGCTACGCAATGGTTCGGATGGGCAGCAAAGTGGTGATCGCTGAGTTTAAAAGGAACGGTGGAATAGACTTTCTCACCACGGGTTCGTTTCGGGAGCTGTACTCTAATCGCAAACATGGGAGAATGACGCTGGGTGGGGCACGGATTATGCATTCCAAGCGCCGTACATACAAAGGCGGTCTGGCCTTCAAGCCGGACGGAATAGTTCCGTCTGATACGCTCAACCTGTGGACTGGCTGGGCTCATGAACCGGATCCAAACGCGGATTGTTCCCTCATCGTCAATCACATCGTGGACGTAGTTGCAGCCGGAAACAAGG
>ENA-OSET01002696-OSET01002696.1-sediment-metagenome-genome-assembly--contig:-NODE-2696-length-16912-cov-19.594357_pt1 | contig 16912 bp, 16 predicted proteins | sample MGYA00237882_ERZ534229 | MGnify/ENA primary metagenome ERZ534229 (study PRJEB26408, sample SAMN06266212) | sediment metagenome | isolation source: Hudson Canyon methane seep mesocosm | place... | reverse complement strand
AAACCGGTCATTTTTTATCAAGAAGAATTAGAAGCGATACAACCCATCCTTGCTCAAACAAAAAAACAGGCTTTGCATGTCAATGAGCTAAAACAACAAAACAAAGTGATGATAGATCGTATTCAGTTTTTGGATAGCAAGTTGTTGGATTACCGTTTACGCGTAGACATCTTAAATGAGCTTGCTGAGTTATTACCACAACATACCTGGTTAGAGCTTAGTGAATTTAAAGGCAATAAACTAAATTTATTTGGTCAATCTTCTGCGGCAACTGAGCTGATTACCTTATTGATTAATACCGATCATTTTGAGGCTGTACGTTTCATATCACCGCTTACACACGATGTTAAATCAGGGAACGATAAATTTAGGATTGAAGCTGTTATAAAACCAAGACAAAAAGAAGGAGAGACCGATGAACTTTAAATCAGGCGGGCCCCTTCATCGATATAGTGCATTACTTATATTAGTTTTCATGTTGTATCTTGTTGTATCGACATTAGTGTCTATTTTTAGTTTGCAAGCAGACGCAAAACAAGATTACGAAGATACGCACTTTCAATTAAAAAAATATCAAGAAATAGTTGCAAATCAAGACTTATATGAGGCCGAGAATCAGTCATTAAATGCGATGGTGGTCAATGACTCGCATTACCTTATTGCGGAAGACCAATCCTTAGCGGTAGCAGAGTTTCAGCAAGACTTACGACAACTTATTCAGCAAGCAGGTGCTAAATTAGTTAGTATGCAGATTGATAAAGTTAAAGATGATGCTGAAAACGGTATTTTACCTGTAACTATGAAGCTGCATTTACGGTTAAATGATGAAGCCCTAGTGAAGGTATTGCATCAGCTCGAAAGTCGTCAACCGGTGGGGTTTGTTTATAATATGAACATTAAACGTCAAGCTTCTAGAGGGAAAAAACGTTCTAATGCTGAACATACAACATTAGATACGCATATTGAATACACTACGTTTATGGATAAACAAGATGACAGCTAAAGTGATTTCTTGGGGGTTGATGACAAGCTGTATCGTGTTAGCTGCGGCGACATTCTTACCTTACCAGCACGATAGCAATCAAAATGCTTTGGATAATACCAAAGCAACGGCACAGCATGTTAGCTTTCAAATTACACCATCGCAACAATATCAGCCTGCAGAACTTGAACAATATTCTGCTATCACAGACTTTCCGTTATTTAATCCATTACGTCAACTAAGCAAAGAAGAGCCGACTAAGCTTGCTAACGCTGCTGAACAAAAAGTAGTTAAAACCATGCCAAATCCTCCGCAATTAATTGGTGTTATGACGGTAGAAGAGATTGAAATGGCCTTTGTTTTAGGCAAAGGTGATTCTAGAGTGGTGAGTTTAGAGCAAGGTGAAAAATATAAGGAGTGGACATTAACAACGATTGAGGCAACTCAGGTTGTGATGTCATATAACGACACAGAAACAGTGATTGAAATGAAATGGTTAGGTAAAGATATTTTACAAGCCGGGAGTGTTGGTGATGATGCCCGAGCAAAGATACAAAGCAAACCGCGATCAGCTTCACCACATAAAAACCCTCGCTCACCATCGATTGAAACACAAGACAGACTAGCGAGACAGTTAGAAAATAGTATTTAATGTACTTTAATTTGATTGTTGCAATATAAGATTTAAGAGATAAATATGATAAAGATGCAGGTTTTCAGCAAAATGGATGGCAGCCCAAAAAATCGCCGGTCAAGTATATTGGCTTTAGCGATTACATCACTATTATTGATACAACTAGGTGGCTGTGTAGAAAACTCATTGAGAAAACAGCATCGACCAGTGCCAGAGATTAATGGTGCCGAATGGGAAGCCATCAAGGACGTTGATAATGATGAAACGTCTGTTGCTGAAAAGAAACAAACCGTGCCGGCAGTTAAACCGGTTATTGAAATTCAAACAGGCAATGAAAATTATCTAGGTGATGAAAAAATACATGATCCAAAGTTGATCAGAGTGGATGATGACGGCATTAACCTAAATTTTCAAGATCTCGATTTGCAAGCCTTTATTCAGGCGGTATTAGGTGATGCCTTAAAGCAAAATTATGTCATTGATCCAGCAGTACGTGGCACGGTAACAATTCAAACAGTACGTCCCTTACCAGAGGATGACTTATTGGGTGTATTGCAAGAAGTATTAACGTTAAATGGCGCTACGATGGTCTTAAATGATGGCCGTTATCGAATTGTGCCGCTAAGCAAAGCTGCCCAACTGCCTTTAGTTACACGAGTTAAACGATTACAAAACCAAGGTTTTGGTTTGCAAATTGTCCCGTTGTCGTTTATTGGTGCGACAGAAATGGCGCAGATCTTACAACCGAGCATGAAAACCCAAGGCGTGGTTTTTACCGATAAACGACGAAACTTATTGATCTTATCAGGTAGTGAAGCCTTGATTACCAGCATGATGGATATGATTAATATTTTTGATGTTGATTGGCTTGCCGGTAAATCTATTTCTTTATTTTCTTTGCGTTATGTTGAGCCAGCGGTATTGGTCAAGGAATTAGAGGTGGCGCTTGATGGCAGTAATGGTGAATTATTTGATGGTGTTGTACGTTTAATACCCATCGAGCGAGTTAACGGTATTTTGGTGGTCAGTAATACGCAAAAATATTTACAAGAACTAACCAAATGGATCAAACGTCTGGATGTCTCTAATAATAAAGTAGATAAGCGTTTATTTGTCTATCACCTCAAAAATACCAAGGCGGTTGATATCGCAGCGACATTGACCAATATTTTCCTTGCGAGCAATACATCAGAGACCATTAGCCGTAATGCTCAGGTTTTACCGACTGATAGTGCAGTGACAATAGGAGGTGCTACAGGAGACCCCGATGGTCCTGGAGGACTTAGTGGTTCTGGCACTGCAACAACTAGTGCTAGCATTTCGATTTCTGAAGGTTCGAATATTAATATTATTGCTGATGAAGTGAGCAATACCTTAGTGGTATTAGGTACCGCACGTGAGTATGAAATGGTTGAGTCAGCCATTAAAAAATTGGATATATTGCCGAAACAAGTGTTGGTCGAAGCAACCATACTCGAGGTCGGTTTGTCGGGTGACTTGAATTTTGGTGTGGAATGGTTCTTTAAAAATAGCAGTATTGGTGGAAACAAAAGTGGCTTAGGTCAGTTAAGTTTGGGTGCTGATGGTATTGCTGCACAAGCACCTGGTTTTTCTTATAGTGTGATTGATGGTGTTGGTGATATTCGTCTGGTAGTGAATGCGCTGGAATCTAAAACCAATGTTAAGGTTTTATCATCACCATCGATAATGGTATTGGATAATAAATCAGCAACGATTAATATCGGTGATGAAATCCCGGTGCCGACGAGACAATCTACTAGTAATTTAGACCCAAGTGCACCAACCGTGAATGAAATTCAATACCGAAATACCGGGATTTTATTAGAAGTTTCACCACGTATTAATGCTGGGGGCTTAGTCACTCTTGAAGTTAAACAAGAAGTGAGTGATGCCATTACTACGGAAACATCAGGCCTTGATGCTCCAACAATTCAGCAACGTACAATTGAAAGTACCGTGGCGATACAAAGCGGTCAAAGTGTCATTTTAGGTGGTTTGATTCGTGATAAACAAGAAGATAGTAAAAGTGGTTTGCCTGTCTTAAGTCGCCTTCCTGTAGTGGGTAATTTATTTAGTCAAACGTCAAATAGTGATCGACGTACTGAATTATTGGTTATATTGACACCACACGTGATTTCTAATCCGGTTGAAGCACGCGAGATTACTGATGAGTTCCGTGAGAAGTTAGTTCGTCCTACAGACAAGTTCTGATGAGCTAGCTTTTATGAATGAGACTATAGAAAAATTGACATCTGCCTTGCAGGATTATCAAGGCATGGATAATGAAGTATTGCAGTTGGTGAATACGGAACTTGACCAAGCTGCAGATTTAAACCAAACACTATTAACGGTGGCAAATTTTTCTGCCGAAGATCTTGTTCAGTTTTATGCAGAAGTACTAAATTTAGAAGTGTTTGGAAGTAAAGAGCTAGCACTTGAAGTTGTATCTCCCAGTGTGAGTTTGAAGTTTAGTCGTAACTATAATGTTGTTCCCATAGAGTCTGATGATGAGAAAATGAGAGTGGTGACCGCTACTCCCTATGATCCGTATCCTCAAAAAGCCATTGCCTTGGCCAGTGGTAAAGAAGTCAAAATGTGCTTGGCTGCGCCAGATCTAATTAGTCGCACCATAGAAAAAGCCAGTGCGGATGAAGCCTCTATTTCAGAATTATCGGATCAATTAGAACAAGATCTGTCATTTTCAGATGATGGCGATATCGATAAATTAAAAGATCTTGCTAGTGAAGCTCCCATTGTTAGATTGGTGAATGTCATCGTTTCTCAAGCGATGGAATTGCGAGCTTCTGATATTCATATTGAACCGTTTGAAAAACGCTTACGTGTTCGATATCGCATTGATGGCGTATTACGCGAAGTAGATTCTCCTCCAACACATTCTATCGCCGCGATTATTTCACGAATTAAGATCATGGCTAAGCTCAATATTGCTGAGCGTAGATTGCCACAAGATGGCCGTATTCAGATGCGATTGCAGGCACAGCAAATTGATTTGCGTGTATCAACCGTGCCATCTTTATTTGGCGAAAGTGTGGTGATGCGTATTCTTGATCAAGAGCAATTGGTGTTGAGATATGAACAATTAGGTTTTGGTAAGGTCAATATCCAACGTTTTCAAAAAATGATTCAACGGCCACATGGCATCATTTTAGTCACCGGCCCAACGGGTAGCGGTAAAACAACCAGTCTTTATACCGCGTTATCCAGTATTAATTTACCTAATAAAAAAATCATGACTGTTGAAGATCCCATTGAGTATCAATTGGATGGCATCATGCAAATGCAAGTCAAACCATCAATCGGCCTAGGCTTCTCTGAAGCATTACGCGCGATCGTTCGACAAGATCCAGATACCATCATGATTGGTGAAATGCGTGATCATGAAACTGCTAGTATCGCCATACAATCAGCATTAACGGGGCATTTGGTATTCTCTACCTTGCATACCAATGATGCAGGTAGTGCGATCACACGATTGTTAGATATGGGCGTTGATGATTATTTAATTACCTCTACGGTAGCGGGTATTGTTGCTCAACGTTTAGTTAGAACATTATGTCAATGCAAACAACAAATTACACCGTTATCTGAAGTGATTTCCGAATTTAAACTTGATCAATATGGCATCAGCTCTCCGAAGCTTTATGAGCCCGTTGGTTGCCCTGAATGTAGTGGTAGTGGTTACAAAGGGCGTACGGTGATTTTGGAGCAAATGGAAATGAGTGCAGCGATAAGGAAAAAAATATTATCACGTGCAGATGGCGCTACTATTCAAAATCAAGCAGTTAGTGACGGCATGAGTACTATGCGGATGGATGGTATTTATAAAGCTTTAACCGGTGTGACCTCACTTGAAGAAGTGGTCAATGCTACTCAGGATACATAATTGTGCCGTTGTTTTACTACAAGGCCTTAACGGCCGACGATAAAATGTTAGAAGGCCAAATGGAAGCGGCATCAGAAAACCTCGTAATCAGCAAATTACAGGAAATGGGTTATTTCCCCGTATCAACACAATCAGCTGTTGAAAAAGAATCAGAGAAGAATGATTTTTTTAAGAAAGATATTTCGCAATTAGAAGTCATGTTGTTTACCCAAAAACTTGCTGTGACGATGAAAGCAGGCTTGACCTTGGATGCGGCATTAGCGTTATTAATCGAGACAGCGGGCTCTGAACGCTTAAAGACGATGCTGGAAAAAGTAACAACAGCGATTCATAACGGCGTTGCGTTATCAGATGCCTTGCAACAACATTCAACGTCATTTGATCGTTTTTATATGAATACCTTACGAGCGGGTGAGGCTGCGGGAACGTTAGATGTGGTTTTAGCTCGCTTAACTAAACATTTGGAGCGTAGCCGCGCAACGCAAAAAAGTGTGCAAGCAGCGCTTACATATCCGGTGATATTGATGGCTGTAGCAGCTATCACCTTATCAATATTACTGGTGTACGTAGTGCCACAGTTTCAGGCTTTATTTGAAGATATGGGGAAGGAATTGCCCTTACCGACACAAATTGTCATTGCCCTTGCTGATGGATTTAAACAATACGGTTGGATCGCTGCTATCCTTTTTGTTGCTCTGGTGTTTGTTATCAAACAAATGATGCGAGATAGTGAAAAACGAGTTCCGATTGATAAGCTGATGTTAAAAATACCCTTGGTTTCTGAAATGATTGTACGGCTTGAAGTCTCACGTTTTAGCCGGACGTTGGCAACGTTATTAAGCAATGGCGTGCCAATGTTGAATGCACTTAATGTTGTTGCCGGGAGTTTAAATAATTCTGTTGTTCGGCAATTAATAAATACCGTCAAAAATAGTGTGCAAGAAGGGGTAGATATTGCATCTGCCTTAAAAAAACAACCATTATTTCCACCGATGGCCGTACAGCTTATTCAAGTGGGTGAAGAAACAGGTGAGCTTGTACCAATGTTGGAACAAGTTGCTGATATTTATGATGATGAATTGCAAGATTCTATTCAACGTTTCTTATTATTATTAGAACCGTTAATGATTATCGGCTTGGGCGTCATTGTCGCAGGTATTATTATTTCAATATTGTTGGCGATGTTTGCTTTGAATGACTTTGCGGCCTAGTGATATATAAGAGTTTACAAGAAGGGAAGAAAGAGTGATGAAAACAAAACAGAGTGGTTTCAGTTTAATTGAACTATTAGTTGTATTGGTAATTTTAGGTTTGCTAATGGGCGTAGTGGCACCACAGGTAATGAAAAATGTGGGTAAAGCAAAATCAGATTCTGCTCGTTTGCAAATTGCTGATTTAGGTGCGGCATTAGATCTTTATTATCTAGAAACTGGAGACTATCCGAGCACGGAGCAAGGTTTGAGTGCTTTGATTACACAGCCGGGTGATAGTGCAAATTGGAACGGACCATACTTGAAGAAGAAAAAAGTGCCTAAAGACCCATGGAACCGTGGTTTTCAATATAAATCACCAGGTGAAAATGGTAGCTATGATTTATTTACTCTAGGAAAAGATAATAAAACGGGCGGCAATAAAGAGGATGCAGATATTCTAAGCTGGGAGTAACAATGAAAAAACGGCTATCAGGTTTTTCATTAATCGAGTTGCTTATTGTACTGACGATCACTATCAGTATTTTAGTGCTCGCAGCGCCACGTTTAAATGGCACCCTAGATAGCCTGCAAGTTAAAAAATTATCACGGCAGATCGTAGCATCGCTGCGAGCTACACGCTCACAAGCTATTTCAAAAGGCCAAGATGGCACGTGGTTATTGGATCTTGAAAAACATTATTTCCAATATGGCCGTGAAAATACCAAAGTATCTTATGCCGACGACATTAAACTTGAATTAACGACGGCATCTAAAGAACAAGTATCAGATACAGTCGCTCGTATACGGTTTTTCCCCGATGGTAGTGCAACCGGTGGTGAAATAAAGTTAAACCAAGGCAAGTTTAATTATTCAATTCATATTGATTGGCTCACTGGTCGAGTTAAAATTTATGAATAAATATCGTTTACAAGGTTTATCCCTACATAAAACTCAAGCCGGTTTTTCATTACTGGAAACATTAGTTGCATTTGCAGTCTTAATTTTGGTTCTTTCTGTCACCATGCAGATCTATGGCAGTGGCTCACGATCTAGTCGTTTAACGCATGAATATGCTCAAGCAACAATGATAGCCAAAACAAAACTAGCTGAATTACAAGCTGGCAACAATGAGTTAAGTGGTACGGAGATGCAACGCTATCATTGGCAGGCACAAATAGAGAAAGCTAGTTATTCTGATCCGGGGATGCAAGATGATTTCCATCGTCCATTTATTACCAATGATGTCAGTGTTACGGTTAACTGGCAAAGCTCAGGCAAACAAAGACAGGTTAAGCTTGATACGGTGCAGTTGGAGAATGACTAATGACCGTTTTGACCTTAAAAAAAATCAATAAAAAAACAGCTGAATCTGGGTTTACCCTCGTGGAAATTCAAATTGCGATTTTAATTTTATTATTAATTGTTGCTGTTTTAATGGGCGGGCTGCAACTATCAGCAAAAACAAACAATGCTGCTGAAAAACTCGCTGAAAAAAGTACTAATATACGTATTGTCTCTCGTTTGTTACAGCAACAAATTAGCAATATTATTCCGTTAAAAGCATTAGAAACGGGTAAAAGCAAACTCATATTTGATGGTCAAGAAGACAGCATCTATTACATGGGCTATTTGTCTGAAAAAGTAGTAAAGGGCGGCCCGTGGTTTATTCATTTATATCAAAATAACAAACAATTACTTTTGGACTATAAACCGTTCGATAGTACAAAATCGATACACAGTAATAAATCAGATGATTTTGAACAAGTTGTCGTGCTAGAAGAAATTGAGAAATTTAGTATAGATTATCAATCGGACAATGAAGTTTGGACATCGCGTTGGGGTGATGACTACAACATGCCTAAGTTAGTTAGAATCAAACTTAGCCAGGATACTATCCCATGGCCAGCAATCACCATTCCACTCTATAGTTATGCCGCTATAGATACACCATTTCATGTGCTGCAAGTGCAATAACCACAATACCATTGAAGTTTTCCTTTCGATTTAATCATTGATACTTGTCTAATTGACAAGGCTCTGTCTCCTCGTACATTTAGTTTTCAATCTCGAAAATTCAGTTGTTACTTTTTGAATTAGCTCAGACTTTTTTTAAAGTGAGCACAGATTGAACATCGTCTCAATTTAAAATGAGATATTGTTCGAAGAAATGACCGCGTATTCCTATAGAGTAATAACCTGATAAATTCAAAATATTGGGATGGATACCAGTTTGTATGAATCTCCCAAATAAATTTAAGGAAAAGAAGTAAATGGGCAAAGTTACGCTCGCGCCGATGAGTGAGAAAATAAGGCAGCAATTAGAAAAAGCGCTTTCATTTATAGCTGAACACTTAGAAGAAAAAATAACAGTTGTTCAGGTTGCAGAGTATGCGGGAGTTTCAAGTTTTCATTTTCAGCGACTGTTTAACACATACTTTGGTGAAACGTTGAGCCAATATGTATTGCATCGACGTTTAGAGCTTGCAGCAAAAATACTTATTCATCAAAGTGATGTAAGTATCGCTGATCTTGCAAATAATCTTGGTTTTGAGAGTCACCGTGCTTTTTCTCGTGCCTTTAAAAAGCAGCACAATATTAGCCCGAGTTCTTATAGGAATTCGCCTAATACAGCTAAGTTGAGAATTCGTAAGCCTAATTCATCTAATTTCAGAGGACTAAAAAATGGCGGTCTACAAGTCACTGTAACTGAGCATTCAAAATTATGGATCAATCACAAAAGTGCACAGTGTACCCATGACGGAGAAATTCTGAAGGAAAATATTCAGCATGTAAATGAAGGCTTTAGCGAGCTATTGGCAGAAAGTAACGCTAGTTTTATTGGCTTGGCCAGTTCGAGTTCTATTGCTTACCCCGCAAAACCTCATAGCTTAAATGATGAATTTAACTCTTTATTGTATGGTGGTATATACAATAGCAAGCAAGATGATGAATGGAGTGCTGATTGGATTGAGGCCGAAGCTGGTTTATGGGCCATTTGTACGTATAAAGGCGACGAGGAATACTCCAGCCAAACATGGAATAAGCTCATTGGCACCTGGTTGCCAGACTCTGGTTATGAGTTGCGAGATACGATACATTTCAGTCTTTTTAAAAATTTGACTGCACATGTAGAAAAACCAAATGAAGTCTTAACTCATATTTATTTACCGATAAAAGAACCGAAAACTGCACGCGCATAAAATCATTAGTTGCTAGGAAGTAGGGCCTAGTTTCAAGTTTTATATACAATTTGACGTAGGTGGACCTTGATTTCTTCTCACAAGCTAATCCTTCACCGAGCAACGTTTGGTATTTTTATGTTGCAGCTCTAGAATAGTTCAACTTATAAGCTTGTTTAGGCTGTAACGCATACTTCCCTTAGTATTTCTAACTGTCATTAATGACCGCTAACACTTTCATGAAAGAAGTTTATCATTGTTAGTCAGTGACTTGACGGGTGCGTGAACAACTAAGCAAATACAAATGAAGAGTTGCTTTTCTATTAAAAAAGCAGAAACTGAACAATAGCTTAGTTGAAAAACATTTAAACTCTTCGTCGTTAAGATAATCGATAAGCTTGATTCGCTTCATAAATCGATAAGCAGATAGGAATATAAGGAACATAAGCTAGTACACAGGCATCAGTCATGAATAACAAAGTAAGACAAAAATTAGCAAACGCACTTTTATTTATGGACCAAAATTTGGTAAAAAAAATGACTGCTGCTCAGATTGCTCAATATGCCTGTATTTCGGAGTTTCATTTTCAACGTTTGTTTAGAGCTTATTTAGGTGAAACTGTAAACCAATATCTTTTACATCGCCGTTTAGAGTTTGCAGCCAAAGAGATCGTCGAGGATAAAAGTCAAAGAATCACTGATATTGCAATAAATTCAGGTTTTGAAACACATAGTGCTTTTTCACGTGCTTTTAAAAAACAGTTTGCGATTAGTCCTAGTGAGTTTCGAAAAACACCTCATAAAGCTAAGTTAGGCAGTGATAAATCGAGACCGTTCCTTAAAACGACGGCTCAAAAGAATAAATCACTAGATATTAGATTTGAGGCACAGCCAATACTTTGGCTTAATCATAAACACACAAAATATGCTGTAGATGGCACTGTTATTGTAGAAAGTGTGCACGAAGTAACTCAGGGTTATGAAAGCATATTAAATGAAAATAAACCTGATTTTTTCGGTTTAGTCAGTTCTGGTGCTTATTCATCCAAACCTAAAAGTATCAATGATAGTCAAGAGTTTATATTGTATGGCGGTATTTATCGTAATAAACAGGATGATAGTTGGAGTACAGACTGGTTAGAAATAGAAGCTGGTTTATGGGCCGTTTTTACGCATACAGGGCGATATGAATATTCATATCAAACGTGGAGTAATTTTATTCGTTCATGGTTACCTGATTCAGGTTACGAATTAAGAGATACCGTAGCTTTTGAACTATATGATCGGCCACCTGAGACAGTAGAAAAACCGGATGATTTTTCAATGCAGATCTATGTCCCTATTGTTAAATCAATTGAACATTAACATGGTCCAAGCCGAAATCTAATTCAACATAATTTATGACTGAACATAAGTCGAGAAATTTACAAAACACATCTGTGTTTTAAGGAAACCGTGAATGCTAGCAACACAGCTAACACCGATAGATGAAAAAATTAAGCTGCAATTGGAAAAGGCGCTTTCATTTATCGATCAACATTTAGAAGGAAAAATGACAGCGGTTCAAATTGCGTGTTATTCCTCTATACCTGAGTTTCATTTCCAAAGGTTATTTAGCACCTATTTAGGTGAAACAGTAAGTCAATATGTATTGCATCGTCGTTTAGACCTTGCAGCAAAAAAGCTTGTTCATTACAAAAAACTAACGATTGGTGAAATTGCAAATAGTTCGGGTTTTGATGCCCATAGTTCATTTACTCGCGCGTTTAAAAAATACTTTGAAGTTAGTCCTAGCGAATTTAGAAACAGTCCATTAATGGGTAAGTTAGGCCGTGACAAATCCCGTTTTACTATCAATACAAGCATATCCAAAAAGAGGTCTATCGCAGTCACCGTAGATACATTGCCCGAGTTATGGTTCAACCATAAAAGTAGCCTATGTACGATTAACAAGGGTGTATTTAAAGAAAATGTATTGGAAGTCAATGCAGGTTTCAAAGAGTTGTCTAATGCAAATAGGTCAGAATTATTTGGTACAGCCAGTTCCGGCACCTACTCTTTAAAAACAAAGAGTTTAAATGACTGCCATGAATTCAAATTGTATGGTGGTATTTATCATAAAAAACAAGATAATAGCTGGAGTGATGATTGGTTAGAAATAGAGTCTGGTTTATGGGCCGTTTGCACACATAAAGGACGATATGAATATTTATCTCAGACATGGAATGAACTGCTTCGCTCATGGTTACCTGAGTCAGGTTATGAGCTAAGAGATACCTTGGCGTTTGAGCTTTATCTCAACGCGATCGAGTCGGTAGAAAAAACAGATGATTTGTTAACGCAAATATATTTACCGATTAAAGAAATAACACCCAGCAACGATTAGGTTTAAACCCTTCCATCACGCTTATTAAGCAAATTCCATTTGATTATTAATGTTTATAGCTGCTGGGCTTGATTCAAGATCAAGTTTTAATGGGAAACCTGTTACATCCAGCATTGAGCCATTAGTAAGTGAAACGACTAAAACTATTTTTTCACTACATTCTATTGATAAATTAAATAGGTTTGCATTTTTCCCAAAGAGATTTTGACATAACATCTCGAGCTCAAACTCAGGTGTTGTTACGTTGATAGAGTCAAGTGCGGGGGAAACAATGGTCAACACCATATCTCGAATTGCTGTGCCATTATTAAGTTTATTTGCTTGGGCAGCATATTTAAGTGAATCAAGAATATCCATAAAATTATCTTCTAATTGATACGGGTTCATTTCTGCCATATAAGAAACTTCAGAAGCTGCTGCATTCAGCTGTTCATCGTGTTGATGTTTATCAGCGTTGAGATAGTAGGCTTCAACGGTTCCTTTTTTAAGAACAAAACAGCCTAACTGTTTTAATAGTTTAATCAGCGAAAGTAGTCTTATTTTTAATGTATTCCATGTAGCATGATTCTCTAAATGGAGAATAGTTTCAGCCTCTGTTTCCAGCAAGCTGCAAAATGCTGCACGCCTTTTGGCAATCGAAATATCTCTTTGGGGATCACGGTTTAGCCAATAATCGTGCTTCATAGCGATAACTTTAATATCATCCCAGTTATCTGTTACACATTGTGCAAAGTCTAGGTATATATCCCTAGAAAATTGAGACGCACTTCTATGGCCTAGCTCAATGGCTATCGAGTCTGCATCACGTTGATTTACAAATGAATTAATTAAATCTATGTTATCAGTAAGTGCATCGGCATTAACTAATACGCAGGGTGTTTTGCCAAGCAAACGCATTAATTTAATAATCGAAGGCATTTGCGCATTACCGGATATCGGCAATATTTGTGAACCGGCAGCTTCAGTATCTAAGTCAAATATACGACTGAGGCTGGTACATATGTGCTGAGTACTAGGGTCTTCAACAAGTAAAGGTCGGTCACCAAAAATAACAAGTTTATTCTCTTGCTCTATTTTTGAAATAAGAGCATTCACGGTTCGTTTTTTAAACATCTCGATCGCTGAATCAATTTGCATCGGTGCCTGCTGAGTATCACTATATAAAATGATTGATGCTAAGTCATCGAACGAGTTCAGTTGTAAGAAATCTGTAGAGGGGGAAGATAAAAATACTAGTTTTTTCCCAGGCTGATCAGGAGAACCCGCTACTTTAGACGCCTCCTGATATATAAATGATTGCAGTTCTGGATGCAAAGAAGTTTCAGGATCGTCGATAAAAAGAACACTAACATCATCATCATAGAGGGCATCTAAAATGGAAACCAGACGAAACAAGTTTCTCTTTTTATGTGCCGAATCAGAATCTTCAGAAGCTATTTCCACTCTGCTGAATTGATACTCACTTAAATCTATATTGATCTTATTACTGGACAGTTTGGCTACACTTTCAAGGCCTATATTTAAGGCATTAGGTATTGCATCATCATCCTGATGTTTTTTTGCGGGATAGATAGCTAAGTCAGATGGAAAACTCGTTTGTAGTTGTTCTTGTTCTTGTGGTGATGGCGTACTTTTCTTTATGGAGAAACTTGATTGGAACTTCTCTAATGGACCAAGGTTGTTTATCGATATATGACGAATTTCTTTCTCCTCGGCATATAGAGATATTTCTTGTTTTAAACTCTTTAGTAACTGAGTTTTTCCCGCGCTATTAGGCCCTAGAATTGTGGTCATTCCACTATGAACTTTTATGACGCTAGGTAGGATATTTTGAATGTTTGACTGTTTAAGATGAACATTAACTTCTATAGGAAAATCCATTTCATATATTCTCATTTTGTTTAACTATCATTAGGCGTCATAACATCGGAAACAATTCTCTGAAATACTTGGCTATATGTGAGGAATCACAGTAAATCTCTGTTCTGGGAGAGGTAGCTTTTTGTATTGAATATTTGTGACCGGTGCCCCATTAATCTAATAAAGAACCCAGTATCAATGATAGTACTAGGCTGAACAGGGGACTACGTCACAAAAATTTATATAAAATCGATATATAACGACGTAAAATAGAGATTATGGATAAAAGTTTAGATCTCGATGACGAAATCATATGTGACTGTAGTGGCACCACACGTAAAAAAATTGAAAGCTTGATCGCCCAAGGAGTCGATACCTTAGATGGTATTTCTCGTAAAACAGGGGCCGTTTCTGGCTGTGGCGCGTGTGACTGGGATATCTCAGAAATATTAAAAGAGCACGGAAAATAAGGCAATAACACGAGTTATTACCTTTCATTGTTAATCTTGTTTTAAATGTTCGACAAACAACGCTGTTGCCCCAGCGACAGCGGCTGGAATCACAAAAAAGTTTACTATCGGGATCATGGTTGCCCCCAATGTTGCCAAACCAAAACCTAAAGCTAAACTGCGTTTTTGTCTCAATATTCCACGTTGTTCTCTAAACAATAATTGATGATTACCCATGGGATAATCGTGGTAGTCCAAGGCCAACATCCAACTTGAGAATAGGACCCACAACACTGGCGAAGCAATGTTAAGTACTGGGATGAACGATAAGATAAGTAGGGGAATGATCCAAATTAGCAAATAAACCAGTTTTCTGATTTCGTTAAAAATCATTTTTGGTGCATCTTTGACTACTTGCTGCCAATTGAAACTGGGTGGTGTTGCACCGGAGAGATTGATTTCAACGGCTTCTGCTAGAGCACCGTTAAAAGGTGCTGCTAATAGATTAGCGATTATCGAGAATGTGAAAAATACAATTAACATTAATAAAGCAGTGAAAATAGGCCACAAGACCCACATCAGCACACTCATTAACCAGTCAGGTAACCATGATGGCATTAAACTCGCCATCCATTGGTCAAAGCCATTTATGCCATACCAAATTGCAAAACTAAATAAAATTGTATTGATAGCAATTGGCAAATAGGCATAATGCCGCACACCTTTACGCTGAATAAGTCCGAAACCGCGTAGCAAATATTGTGCACCTTGTAATAAGTTACCCATAGTTGTCCTTAATAATGTTTTAGTTGGTCTCTAGCCAATAAAGCAGCACCGTAAGCCGCTTCAGTGTAATGAGGTTTAATAAACGGCACCGCAAGAAACTGATTTCGAATAGTTTGCCATATTTGATTGTTTGCGCCACCACCGACGTTATAAATTGCAGTTAATTTGTTGGCCCCGAACTGTTGAAACAGTTGATAACCTTTAGTTTCGATATTTGCTATGCCGGATAATAAACCATGTAAAAACTCACTATCTTGCATTGGTCTTGGCGATAAACTAGGTTCTAACTCGGCATTATTTACAGGGAAACGCTCGCCGGGGCATAGTAAAGGGTAATAATCAGCTGGTTTTTTATTAAGATCTATTTCTAAACTTAAAGCCTCAAGCTGCTGATCAGTAAAGAAATGATGTAACACTGCGCCACCACTGTTTGATGCTCCACCCACTAACCACTTATTGCCTAGTCGATGACTGTAAATACCATAATCCGGTTTAAATAAAGGCTGGTCAGAGATCAGCTTTAACACCAAGGTTGACCCTAACGACGTGACTGCTTGACCTGGTTTATCAATGTTCGTGGCAAGGACAGCTGCAATGCTGTCAGTGGTTCCTGCAACAATGAGAGGGCTACTTTTAAGATTAAACTGTTTACATAATTCTGCTGAGAAATTCCCGATAACGGTGCCGGGGCGAACAACTGTTGGCAATACAGCCTCAGGTACAAGTTGCTTTAACCATTCCGGCCAGCATAAGTTTACCGCGTCATAACCTGTTTTAAGTGCGTTGTTATAGTCTGTGACTGCTAATTCGGCGCCAAGCTTAAAATTTATCCAATCAGTTTGATGTAATAATTTAACTTTATTAGTCAAATCATACTGCTGTTGTAGATGTAATAATTTAGCCAGACCAGAGCTTGCGCCATGTGCACCAGATTCAGCCGGTGCAACATGTTTAATAACTTCGGCATTAGTAACTGCTCTAGCATCGTTGTACATCAATATCGGTGTTAAGGCAGCACCCTTGTCATCAACCAGTAATACAGAACCGGATGTGGCATCAACGGCGATCCTGACAAGGTTATAGTTTGTTAGTTTGGCAAATAGGTTTGATAAAACACCAACAACAATTTGCCACTGTTCCTGTGGTTCTTGTTCGGAGTAGGGCGGGACTTGTTTTGCAGCTGGAATAGTTTGTTGGCTTTGAGCAATAACATTGCCAGAGTCGCTAATGGCAATGGCTCGACACCCTGAGGTGCCGAGATCTATACCAATATATGCGTTATGTTTCATAACGCCGTTGGTTCAATGATTATGGTAGTTGAACCGGTGTTGGTGCAATCCAGCCTGGCTTAGTATGTTCGGCGACAACAGTTGTATAAACACCACCACGAACATTAAAAATACCGGTGACACGCATAAACCGTGGGTCACAAGCTTCAACTAAATCAGTTAGAATTTGATTAGTTACTTTTTCGTGAAAAGCACCTTCATCTCGGTAAGACCAGATGTATAATTTGTA
>ENA-OSET01002695-OSET01002695.1-sediment-metagenome-genome-assembly--contig:-NODE-2695-length-16917-cov-4.562470_pt1 | contig 16917 bp, 9 predicted proteins | sample MGYA00237882_ERZ534229 | MGnify/ENA primary metagenome ERZ534229 (study PRJEB26408, sample SAMN06266212) | sediment metagenome | isolation source: Hudson Canyon methane seep mesocosm | place: USA:Hudson... | reverse complement strand
GAAGACAGTCAGGGTGAAGCTGAAGTATTAATCTCAGAACCGCCCACATCTTCGTGGATTAGACCATTGTTTATTTTAATATTACTGGCTATTAGCACCATCATTATCTGGGAATCTTATACTACCTTATTAGCTTTAACTGAGTTTAATATTGTTTTAGGAGTGCTGTTTGGCACAATTCTAAGTGGTATATTTATTGTTGCCTTGATAGAGGTGTACCGACTTTTTCAAGGACAACGACATCTGGCAGAAGTACAGAAGTTAAGGGAGCAAGCAGAGTTATTCATTAGAGAACGAAGTCATGGTAAATCTGAAGTGTTTATTGAGAGGCTTAAGCCACTGTACCAGCGGACGCAGGCTGAATGGTTAAACCAGACGTTATCGAAACAACCTGATTATCTCAATGATGCAGAAGTCGTTGAATACTTATCAGAGAACTTTTTTTCCCGACTAGATCAGCAGTCATATCAATACATCCAAACCGAAAGTATCAATACTGCAACCATGATTGCACTCAGTCCATTGGCAAGTGTGGATGCATTGGTAGCTTTATGGCGCTCCATGACAATGGTTAATCGGATAAATCAGATATATGGGTTGAAGTTGAATAGAATAGGTCAGGGAAGGTTGTTTTTTACGATTTTGAAAGCGACCTTGTTAGCTGCAAGTACAGAGATTGTAGTTAGTAGTATTGTAGAAAAAACCTCTACAGGCATCACAGGCCTACTAGCTGGGAGTGTGGCTCAAGGGGTCGGTGTGGGGCTTTATGTGTCTCGACTTGGCCAAGAAGCTATCAGACAAAGTCGACCTGTCACACTGACGGGTAAGCAACCTATTAGTGCCAGTATCTTGCTGAAAGGCATTAAACAAAAATTATCAAATAGTAAAGAAGACCTACAGCAATAGAAAGGTTTCTGAATAGAATAGAGTGATCTTCACCAATGAATCATTAGATCTAGCCAACGATTATCGTAAGGCTAAAAATTGTCCGAAGATTGAATAGTCGATTCGAGCAATATAATTGTGAAAAATATTTAATTATTCAGGAGCTGTTATGTCAGCAGAAATAAATCAAGGAAATGATGAATGGTGGGGATTTAGCTCCAAATATGGATGGGTAGTTCTTGATCGAAATATTGATGCTAACCGTCCTGGTAAGTCAGTTCGCTTACTATTCCTCAGGTGTGACGGTTGGATTCGTTATGAGGAAGATCGCGATAGGTGGGTTCCTCCCCACTATTACTTCTCTGAGCGCTATATAGAGAAGCTGTCTGAGAAGGAAGTGCTAGTAGCCAGAGCCCATCTGAGGAATTTAAAACAAGAGTACAAAGTTAGAAAAGAAGATAACTACTTGTCAGTCGTTCAAGAGCGGCATAGACAATTTATGTCGAAAGCGGGGCGAATAGCACCTGAGAGTAAAAGGGCAAGTAAGAAAAATAGAGTCAGTCATTGTTGGAGTTGTAAGCAGCCAGTAGACAATACCATAGATCTTGAGTGTTCAGCTTGTAATTGGATAATTTGTGGTTCCTGTGGTGCTTGTGGTTGTACATATGGAGATAGACTGTGTGATGACAATCAATATATTCATCATATACCTGAAGATTATTCACAGCGAGTCGAACAGCCAGCGGGTCAGTTAGATGAATGCACGATATTAATTTTAGCCAAATCTTATAAGCAAGGAGGCTATTGTATAGCCGGTCGAGAATTTATTCTTAATGCTGATGGTAAATATTCTTTAGGACCATGGATCCGTCCAGTGAGTAACTTAATAGATAATAAGAATCCAATATCTGCTGAAATGTGCCTAATGAGTAATGGTCATAATGTAGGTGTTTTTGACGTTGTTAGGATTTTTTTGAGTAGAGAGGCTCCAGAGGCTGGCCAGCCAGAAAATATAATTATTGATGAAGCTAAATCGTGGCAGTGGTTATATAAGTTGAACTACTCAGATATTACCACTCATATTGAGACGCCTAATTCACTCTGGTTAGAACAGCAGTCAAGCCCTGAAAGGGTGAGTTCATCTGTAGAGTTTGAGAGCTCGATTAGTCAGTCTCTATATTTGATTCAGCCAAAAAATTTAGTTATTACACTGTCCAATGGTTACAATGATTATCAACAGGGATTTCATAAAGAAATCCATGCAAGTTTTGATTATAATGGTAACAAGTATGTAAACTTATCCGTTACTGACCCTAAGGTCAGGAGAATGTTGAACAACCAATACCCTTCTGAAGGGCAGCCTGATGTTTCAATGAATTTGAAAAAAGGGGATGATTATATTTTGTGTGTAAGTCTTGGCCCTAGATTCGGTGGCGCACAAGCACACTGGAAATTTGTGGCGACGATCTATGATTTTGATGGTTATATTCAGAGGACATATTGATGACGGTATATACAATTGGGTTTACTCAGAAGCCAGCTGAAAAGTTTTTTGGTTTACTAAAAGCGAATAAGGTGAAGCGCTTGCTTGATGTGAGACTTAATAATATTTCTCAATTGGCAGGCTTTGCCAAAAAGAATGATTTAGCCTTTTTTTTAGACCGGTTATGCGATAGTGAATATATTCATTTGCCAGGCTTAGCTCCTGAGAAATCTGATCTCAATGCCTATAAGAAAGGTGAGATGACTTGGGAACGATATGAAGATATCTATTTAAACCTGATGAGTAAACGTGGTATTGAAACAGAGCTGACGCCGTCATTATTAGAAGACGGGTGTTTGCTGTGTAGTGAACATCTTCCCCATCATTGTCATCGTAGGTTGGTTACTGAATATCTCAATGAATACTGGGGTACGAAGCTTGATGTGGTTCATTTAGTATGACTATACCTGTACTTTTTATTGCTTATCCAAAGATGTTTAATTGTAAAGCCAAGTTTAGTCGGAAAGTGGACAATCTAACTTCAAATCTAGAATTATTTGAAATAGCATATATCACGGATGAACAAGATCTCGTTGCAAACTATACTTGTAGCAATAAGAAAGTATCATCAATTATTAAAGCTGATGATATAGAGGATATCGGTTCGATAGATTATGCAGTTGTCTTTTCAGACCATGATTCATTAGAGCCGTTAGTCACGTCATTAAAGTCGCAAGGGGTAAAACTTCGAATTGTCGACACACCTATTACACACGTTGTAAATATAGATAAAGCTGATGAGTATGATGAATATATTGGTAGAGGAAGCCTTTGGGGAAATCCTTTTCCACTAGGTATTTCTGGAGATAGAGATGAAGTCATTAATACATATGCATATCACCTCTCTAGAGGCTTTCTAAAGTTTACTTATGATGACTTGGTTAAGCTTCGAGGTAAGACGCTAGGCTGCCACTGTAAGCCCGCAGCGTGTCATGGTGATGTGCTTGCTAAGTACCTAAATGAGTTTGATGATGGGTTATAGTGACCGTATTAAAATAAGGAGATATTATGACTTCACAACAAATTCAAGTACCTGTGATTTTGAAATCAGGGTGTATAGAAGCAAGTATTCTAAACTCTTTGGGAGTTGTTACGATAACAGATAAAGGCCTTGTGGTAGACTTTATATCTAGAGTCAATTACTTTGGTGATGATGAGACCTTTATACATACATTTTGGGTGCGAGTGGCAAGTGAGAAGTTGGAGCTAACTCACGATGATGTGATTTGCTTTGATTGGGACAAAGTTAAAAAAGTAAAGAGTTACATTCCATAAGCAGGGTGAGCTGATTTCTAGATATTTTTAAATAATGAATTACCTAATTATTTACTTGTATTGGTAAGTTACTGTGTGAACGATAAAACAGTTCAGATGGATAGCTTCAACTTCAATAGCCTAACTTTATGATCCTGATGACGTGTCTCTGTAATTTATGGGGGCAAGATTAATAACAAAATTCAGTTTTATAGCTTTAACAGTTTCAGGAGAAAACTCGTGATTTAACAAGTTTTCTAGTAACTCCTGTTGTCTTGGTTGACCGAATGTAAGTCTATACATTGATAAAGATTTGAACATTTGCTCTAACCGTTCAACTTCGCGGCTCATAGGCATCATTAAAGTAACCCGTTCTATATGTGAGTTACTTTCATCCAGAGGAAGGTGCCAGTAGGGTACGAGATCACTACTTCTCTCTACTTTCGTTAAGCCTTCTACAGTATCAAAAATATGTTTCCATAGATGTTTATGTTGTAGTGGTTGTTTGAATTGAATGGCGTCAAAATATTCAACTGCTCGTCTACGAACAACAAGAGACTTATAGCGATTAACACGGCCTTCTCGTTGTTCTATATCAATAGGGTTGCTAGGCAGGTTCCAGTGTACTACACGGTTACAGTACCAGTGAAAGTCTAAACCTTCTTGACCTATTGATGTGGAGTTTAAAACAAATGGTTTAAACGGAGAGTTGAAAGCATCTCTAATATGTGTAACCCGAACTTGAGCTTCGTCAGTTGTCTTTTGAATGCCAAGAGGTACAGCATAATGACACCGTAAATGATCAGAACTAGAACTTCGGTCTACTTTTTTATTTCTTTCTGTGTCGAATTGACAACTCACAGTTGTTGGTTGAAAACCTGATGTACTGGCTATTCTTTCTGAAGCTTGCTCATATGATAATCCTGCATCATGTAGTAAATGTCCATATTCATCCAGCATCGCTTGAATATTCCCATCTGCACAATATTGGATAATCTGAAACCAATATTTTTTCTGATCACCATAGACTTTGTGTAAGGTGTTTTGTGACTCGGATTTATTAAACATTTGCAAAATACTTAAGCCGACATTACTGGCATGCTTCATCAGGTTTATATGGTCGCTATTCCAGATGTTGTAGAGCATTTTAGCAGCACAGATGGAAGGTGATGCTACCGATAGTAATGCTAAATAATGAGGTAAATCATTTGGCATTGGGCCAAGAGAAAGTGCATGATCTTCTATATATCTCTTTATATCCTGAAGATGAGAACTTCTCCCTGAATACTCTTCAACTGTTCGGGTTTCATTATCTAACCATGTGTTTAACCATTCGCGTGATTCTATTTTATCTAGCAAAATAGGTGCTAAGGCATACCATAATGTATTACCACCACGAGTGGCGACTCCTTTGTTTTCTCCATGTTTTCTAGCTAACGGAATCAGTTTTTCTCTAATATTATGTTCACGTTCAGTAAGTATGGTATCTAATGAACTTGTATTTTGAGGTCTGGGTAAATCCATCAATGATTTAGCTGGATATATCATTGACCAAGCAACTAGTGCATCAGTTGAGTTGGCTTTGAAATGAATAACATCAGCCTTGTTCTTTCTATGATTTTCACTATAACTATAATGTGTAGGCATATTTTTCAGAAGGCGCCTTTCTGCTTCATATGAAAGTAACCCACTTAATGCTCTTGGTACCATAGCCCATGCGGAGAAAAGTAGTGTTTTGGAAAAATCATCATTCTCTTTAAAAGGTCCTTCATGAGGATAATTTGTAGTAGTAGGAGGGATCCATAAAAGCTCTTCGCTTTTTGGACTAAACACAACATCTAACAGTGAACGGAGTTTTGCATTAGGAGTATGTTTTGATAATTCCAGAGAGTAATTTTCAATTTTAGCTTTTGGTACCCACGAGTCGGATGAGGTTGCAATTGCTGACTGGAATTCTTTATCATCCAGGTGACTTTCTAGACGAGTTCTTAATTGGTAGCCACTTAGAAAAGATAAAGCCCATGGTGCTGCTTTATAAAAATGCAATAGCTGACTGCTTTGGCGAGACTTGTCTATCTTATCGAGAGCTTTAGTCAAAGCAGTCATTGAACGGTAATAGGTGATGTCATCTTGACTAAAGGTATCAAAACATTGTGGATTGGAGTTACTCTGATATATTGCATCAAAGTTTTCACTAATCTGACTTCGCTCAGTTCGACAAATATAAGGTCTGAGTAACCCCTCAATTTTTGTCTTACTACTATTATCCATTTCATAGTGTTTAGTTTGGCCATTTAGAGCTAGAATTTGGTTGAGCAACTTATTCCTTTCTTTATGATACGCAGCTAGTTTATGTGAATCATCATGGGTTAAAAATTTAAATAATTTAGAAAACTCTTTGTGATGCGGCTCCTCACCGTCTTTTTCTGCCTCATGGATAGTATTGACAGCTTTAAAAGGTGTGGCAGATAAAAGTAATATTTTGGGCTTTCCCGCTAGATTAAAAATTTGATCTGCAATAACTGATACTTCACTTTTATCAGCATCTAGATGACTATGAAGTAACGAATTGAACCGTTGAAATTCATCAAGAATGAAAAGATCTGCCTTGATGTTTTGAGCACACGCCTGAGCTAATTTTGTGCGTATGAGGCTTCGAAACCTATACAACCACTTTCTCTGTAACTTATTACTATCTAGGCTTGTTTCTTTTGCCTTTATACCTATAGCAACTAATAACTCAGAAGCAGTTGGATATGGAGTTAGTTCAAGCCAGTTTAATATTTCATCATCTATCTTAGTGTTAATAGGTAGCTTAAGGCTTTCAGTGAATACCGTTGCTATTGAACCATCAATGCCACCTCTTGTCTGGAGCCATGCATCTTGATATTTCCACGACGCAACATTGTTACAAAATACCATTTCTAATTTTTTATCATAGATACGTAACTGTTCATCTTGCATTAAGCATTTATAGATAATAAACCGCTCGCGCACATTTCCATCACCATGAGTTAAGGTAAATGATGTCGAAGGGGTTAATGATGATATTTCCAGTAATTTATCATCTGTTGTCGTATTTAGCTTTGGTTTAACTGCAAGCTCTACAAGACGGTTAAAGCTTGGTTCTTGGATATATTTTTTACTGCCAGTATTGTTAAAGACATTTAGCTTTTGTTTGTTTTCCGTTGCAAGTGTTTGATTGGAGCAAATATAGGTAACACGCATAGGACCATTGGGTTGCCCATTAGTAATCCTTTTTATGAGCAACTCACTAATTACACCTTTAGCTACTATTGTTTTACCTAGGCCAACTTCATCTGCGACTAATACCCTATGACTATGAGTATAGTCGCTAAAGCTTGTAACAATTTGAGCTACAGTTGCTCTTTGAAAGTCCTTCAGACCATTTAAGCTTTGTTGTAGGTATTTAATTGCATCATGCATGCATTTACTCCGCGATACTTTTAAATGATTGCCAAAGCTCAATGAAGCCTTCAGGAGTTTGTATGTCCATACCTTCAATCCGCTGTAGTAAGTCAGAAATACGCTGTAGCATCTCTGGGTGGTAAGCAGCGGCATCCATTAACTGCTCAAACAACGATGAATCACCAAAAAGTTCTGACAATACTGAATGCGAATTGGGATGTTTTTGTTCATACCCTAACCATACATTTTTATCTGGTTCTCGCTGTAGCAGAAGATGTAAATAGTTTAGGAATTTTTGCCTAGTGTTGATGGCTTGAGATAGGATGTTTTTTTCTCTATCAACAGACTCTGGAACAGTTAATTTTGTTTGGATAATAAAATTGTCGACTTCTTCACTTGTACCGGATAAAAATATTTTTATTACGATAAAGGCACTTATTTCATTGAGTGTTAAACCTTGCCATTGCATTGAAGAGGTAAGTGGCACATAGCAACCTTTAGCAAGCAAACCAACTTTGATATCAAAATTATCAATATTGAGATATTTATTGGTAAGCGTTAAAGAGAATGTGCTGTTATCACTATGTTCGACTTTACAAATCCATTCACATTCCTCTTTGAGGAGGTTTGCTTTTAGCTTTCGCAATCTTAGCTCTAATGATTCTGTATCTTGCTCGGAGATTCTTTGGAATAGGTGTTCATCAAATAAGCCATTGGTATTAATGTTTTTGTCGTATTGTAGAGAGTTGAGTAAGGTTTCAATATTGGTTTGTGGCTTGGTTCCTTTCAATCTCAACATGAACTCTGTATTTCTTGGAGCAAGACCATTAGTTCCTAATGCCGCAGATGTGGCATTGGCAGAGCCTATATGCCAGTATGTGGTTTTGCCATTTTTACCATTCTCTTCTGTCAGAATAATTTTGGCATGCAGATCATGTTTTAACCGTTGTTTATTAGATTCTTCATCGATGAAGTCTTCACCCTCAACTATGTTCTGCCTAATAGAAAAACACTGCCATTGTGATAGTTTCTCTTTACCTATTTTATTAAGTTCTTCTTCTCTACTAAATAAATAGCGAGCTCCTTCTGGGCAGCGCTGGGCAAGTTCATTGAGTGCGTGAATATCATTTCTGCTGTCCCTAATAAAAGGAGATATCACAACAATGGAGTTAAATTTTTGTTGTGTTTTTAACGGTTGTCCAAATGCAGGACCGCCAGGAAAAAATGCGAGAGGTTTCGAAAAACCATCAGGGGTTTCCCATGCCACATATTTAAGATCATTGATAAAACTTTCCCATTTGAGGTAGTCCTTTTCCTCGGTTACAGGTTTTTCTTTGAATAAGTGAGAAACAAAGTCGAATAAAGAATCGTTTTCAGAGCATAAATTGTCTTGAGCTTGTCCATCAAGCGAGACTGCAATATCCCAGCTTCTATCAAAAGTTAAATTTCTAGAAAGGACGATAAGACGGTATTTTATGGGTGAATTTTTATCATCTGGAGTAAATCTAAGTAACCAGAGTTTAGGGTGAAAAGAAGAAAATACAGTTTTACTACTTGGCAAAACAGGGATTAAACATGACTCAAGTAATGTAAAGTTATTATTATACTTAGGTATATGGATGTTGCCGGCTTGATAGAATACTTTTATTCGATCCTTGGTTTGACTTATGGCTTCTAATATAGCTAGCTCATTACCTGTAAGGTCTCCCTCTAAAGTGTTTTTAAAGTGCAGTGCTATAGGAAGAATTAACAATGCTTTTAGATCTAGAGAGTAGGTGGTCGATATTGCTAGGTCGAGGCTGTAGCCTTCAGGAGGTTGTAGGAGTTCACCATAATCGAGCCGGTTATTTTTAGAATCAAGCATGTAGTACCTCTACAATGTCTTTTAATATTGTGCGTACTTGTGGCCATCTATATGATAATGTCGACATGCCTTCCCATTTTGGTGTACTTCCTAGGTCTTTATATAAAAGGGAGCGAGCACCTTTGTTATCTTGTGCACGTTTTCTAATACATGTGTCTAACTCTTCAACTTCAGCTTGATTTCCTGAAAAATCCTGAAGTAGATTGTTCCAGTTTTGAATAAAAACTTGCGGTCGAATGTGTCTTCTGTCACTTAGTATCGAGCACCAGTTATAAGCACTTTTAGAATTGAAAATAGTTTGATTATTGTTATACCATTCATGAAATTGTTCACTGTAGTTCTCGACTAGTTTCTCATTGCCAGAATTTTGTGCAATTATCGTGTTGTACCTTATATGTGCGCCGTGAATCGCATTGCTAAACTCATTGGCACGGGTAATACTATCTAGACACGTTGCTGAAATATTTTTACTGGATAAGTAGTCAACGAGTTTGGGAAATTGATCATATTTTTGATCAATTACTTCCAGCTCCAGGTTGTGCTTGAATATTTGGTATAGCACTGTATGTTCGAGGTGAGGTTGGGTTAGTTTGTGCTTGAGCAATGCAGCCTCGTCCCCATTGAGTTTTATTGAAACACTTTCATACCAATTTGGGTCATATAACTCACCTAAAGGGACTAGAGGTGTAATACTGTCTTCGGTACTGTTTTCATCCTCACTTGAAGCTAGCATTGTTCGATCTTTTTTAAGAAGATCTCGACTAAATTCTGCTAATGAAACTTCGGTATTAATCAACTTTAATACACGCAATCCATTCCAGTAAATAGATGAAGGGTGACGAGCAACATCTTTATTATCTAGGTAATTACTTCCGCCTATAATACCAATATCTTTATTGTCATAGTTTTGCTTGCATAAAGTTTGTGTGAGTTCCCATTCTTTCACTTTTAAATATTCAATCAACTCCTGGCTTTTTTTCTTCTCACCACTTACCCAGTAATCTCTAATCATTCTTGGGATAGTAATAAAGTATTTTGCTCTTGTCTGGATAGTAGAAAAGCCTGGAAAAAGAACATCAGCATACGCATCACGTAATTGACCAATACCTAATTCATCTAGAGTTCCTGGTTCGCTATTCATTGCAATGATTTGTGAAACCACATTCCTGTCAGATGATGAAAAATCTATCCATCCAAATTCACTCACTATGATATTTCCTTATGCTAATGTGATTCATCACGACTTTAATTACTTTCTGGCTTCTATGTTTCTACCTGTATCATTCCACCCGTAACGGCAAAATGAATCCAGCATGATAAAACTGGTTTATCAGATAGGACTGTAAGTGCTTCTTTATAAATAGCTAACTGACCTGAATACTTTAATGATTCGCTATGCCATTGATCTCGTGATTTAGGAGATGATTTATGATCAATAATGATCCAGCCATCTTTAGTTTCAATTAGAGCATCAATCCAGCCGGTAATTATTTGGCCGTTGGGATTTGAATATTCAATGGGATATTCAGCCCAAACCTTTGAGTTTGGAAATGATGTATCTATAAAGTTATTCAACCGTTCTACACATAATAGTACGTCACTCACTTTAATATGGTCAGTGACCACATAGTCAGTTAATACTTGTTCTATTAGATCAGTAGGGCAGTCATGTAATGGATTAATAAAGTGAGTGCCAATAGCTGCATGAAGGGCTTCGCCTAGGAGAGCCATGTCAGGACTTCCACTTATGCTTATTCGCTCACCTAAAGTTACTTGGTTTGATACCGATGCTGTTTCAATTGCAGGGAACGAGGAGGGGCTAAGTCGTTTATGAAGAAATGTAGTTATACTTTGGTTAGTCGTAAGCCAAGTAGGAGGTGAGTCTAATTTTATTTCAATATCAGGCTCACTGGATTGCTCTAATTCTTTGTATTCTGTATGTATATTAATTTTGCTGTCAGGTAGTTGCAATGAGTCTTGTGTAGGCAGGCACCAATCTGCATTAACACTGTCTAACCATTCACCACTTGACTGTTTTAGAGGAATAATCAATAGATCTCGAGGGCGGGTTAAGCTTACATAGAGCAGCCGCTTGGCTTCTTCAATAGCCCTATTTTTCGCTTGTAATCCAACTTCTGACTTTTCAATTCTTTCTTTAACCTGAATTCCTTTAGATAACCCTCCAAAAGGCCAAGTCCAATATTGTAATTTTCTATTATTTAGAGGTTGGGTGATATCAAAATCCTTGTCATCACCTTGTACTGTTAGTCCCCAACAATTTGATTTAATGTTATCAGCCAAATCCATTGCTATAACAACAGGCCATTCCAAGCCTTTTGCTGCATGGTGGGTGTGTAATTGCACAGCCCTAAACTGGGTATCATTGGCTTGTAAATCTAATTCGTCTTTAGATAAGCTATAAAACCACAATAGTAAGCCCGTCGTTGTGGCAACACTGCTATTATTTCCACACTGAATTTCATATTCTTGAGATAGGGACACGAGTTGATCAAGGTTGAGAAGCCGCTGTCGATTACGTTGCATGGACTGATCCCAGCGCAATACTATTTCTCTCGCATTAATACTGTGAAGTGCTTGAGACATTACTTCTGATGGCGTCAGGTATTGTAGTCGCTTTCGTTGTTTATTTAACTCAATCAATAATGGGTGTTCAGCACCCCATGGTAAGGAACTCTTTTTTTCATTTAGATATTCAAGCCGTTCTTGTAACCACTCTTCTGATGGCTTGCCATCAGTAATACTAATAATTTCTGCTATGGCTAGAGTATCGTTTGGATCTAATAGATAGCGAACAGCAGCTAATGCGAGGGCTGCTTCGGCTGTTTTCAAGAGACCTGTACGACTGCGTTGGATTGGAATGTTATATCTAGCGAGTGCATCAGAGACTTGATCTAGCCTGCTATGTGTTTTACACAATATTGCAATGTCACCATAGTTGATATCACGTGTTTTCTCACTGTCTTTGTCTACTATCGAGTGTTTATCATCAACGAGTTTCTTAATGCCATGAGCCAGTGCTAGGCACTGCTTTTTGAGGTTCCCACTACCTAAACTCCAATGCTCGACTGCAGAATCTTGTCGTTCCTGTTTGTGGTGTGGAATAAGTGCTACACGCTCTGCCTGAAGGGTGTTTGAAAAAGCAGGTACAAAAATTTCGTTTATGTAGTGAACAAGTTCATGACGAGAGCGCCATGATTTCTCAAGAATCTCTGTTTTTCCTCCATTTTTTTCAAGGTACTTTAGAATCGCCAACATTAATTCAGGATCGGAACCCCGGAAACCATAAATGGCCTGCTTGATATCACCAACCCAAATCACTTTTTTGGCAAATTTTGTTAAGCGTAGAAATAAAGCAAGTTGAATAGGGCTAGTATCTTGGAATTCATCTACAAGTAATAAGTCTAATTCATCCTGTAATATTTCCTGGACAGATTCACACTCAAGAACTTGATAAAGTAATTGCTCCTGGTCAGTAAAGTCGAGTAACCCTCTTTTCTGTTTGAAATCTTGGTATACCTTCATTGCCAGAGCTGACATAGCAAAGATCTGTTCACTAAAACTTCTAATGTCACTGTGAAGTCGAGGATGCATTTCAACATCACTCGCAATTAACCGGATATTTTCTGAAATATCCATACTTTTCTTTGTGGGTGTTTGGGTAACTAATTTATACCATGCACTCCATGGTAGACGTTGCTGCTTCAGTAAAGTCAGGTGTGTTTTTAAAAGATCTATATAGTTTTTGGTCCCTTTAGTCGAGTCCTCTATTTTCTCCACCTGCTCTAAGAAGGATTGGATAGCTTTCCTCAGTTCATCATTAAGATCTCTATCGGTAGTAGGCGGGAAGTTCTCGAGTAATGAATTTGCACTTTCTAAACCCAAATCACTTATTTGAGTGTCTATTTGTCCATTCGAACGAGCTTTTTCAGTAATGTCTTTAACAACACCACGCCAGTCATCAATACTCAATCGATCAGCTAATCGGTTCATAGTCTGAACTTTATCTGTATTGAGGCTTTCTTCTAATGCTTTACTAAATAATTGTTTCGCGGCATTTTCTTCAATTACAGTTTGATGTGGAGATAAACCTGCTTCAAAAGCAAATCGTTTAAGCAATTGACCACAGATACCGTTCACTGTGCCAATCATTGCTTGATCCATTTGATTAGCAATAGCTGTATGACCAAACTCGTTAAGTCTTTGCCTAGCACGTTCACGTAGCTCACCCGCAGCTAGCTTAGTAAACGTAGTGGCAATAACACCTGATGGACGAGACTCTTTACTACTTAAACTACGCTCTAAATCAAGTGATAAACGGTATGTTTTTCCGCTACCAGCTCCAGCACTAATAAAGGTAATATGCTCCATCATATCAATTACTCCAACCACAAATATTGCCATAATCACTAAAAGAATCACTGGTATCAGGTATATCAAGCCCATCTTCAGGTGCATTTGAGTCATCATCAGGTTCTGTACCTGATATAGTCATCTCAATTAATCCTTGGTCAAGCTGTGAACGACGCCAATCATATGTTGTCTTCATTTTCTGCCAAATTTGAGCACTATTGTCTTGTATGTCCGGCGCTACAACATAAGCATTTGGGAAGTAAAAGTTATTTTGAGCAAGTAAATTTCCAGACTCAATAATAAAGAAGGCTGTTGGTGTCCACTTCCGATCAGGGTGAGTTTGTTGGCGTAAATAGGCATAGGTAATCAATTGCAGGTGCTTATTATCTTTCAAAGACGTCTGCCGATACTTATCACCACCCCATTTAATATCAATAACAGCCTCATCACCCTGGTCATTTATAACTTTTGCATCTATATAACCTGATAATTTTCCACCAAAGAAAATTGATTCTTGGGGTTCTTCCATCACAATCTGTTGAATACGTGCTGCACGACATTGGATTATGAGTTGGTGTAAAGAATGTTTGGCAGTGGTAATAAAACGCTCTTTTTCAATCATACGACCAGGTTGTAGTAATACTGCTCCTTCTTGTGTAATAAGAGTGGTAATGGCAGAGTTTAACCAGTGATCAATATCATCTTTTTCCATTCCATCTTTGAATACATGAGGATGAATGTTGAAGAAGTTTTCAAAGAGCTTATGAACCAAAGAACCTTTTAAGAGATTACCATCAGAAATCTCATGAAGTACGCCAGGAAATAACCTTGCTTTATATTTAAAAACCCATTGATAAGGGCTATAAAAGAAGTTATCGAGGCTACTATATGATTCCATACTTCGCTTTGTTAGTAGCTCGCCATTATTTAATGCCCACCACCGTTTTATTGGAGGTAGAGGAGTGAATTTAGGTGGCTCGAAAGAGAGGGAGGAAAATGCAGGAATAGCCTTGTTTTCTAGTATGGTGCTTTCGATATTAATTTCTTGCCAGCCTTCCAAGCTGCTAGAGATTTGATCCCAAATAGGATGTGATTCTTCACCTTCATGTATTACCAAAACAAGCTTGTCTTGAGCTGCATAAATTGGTTTTAACCAATTTCCTGCTTGCTGTTGTAATTTTTGAGACTGGCTGACTAACAGTACATCATTCTCAGCAAGTGCTTGTAGTTCTTGTTGAGACCAAGGTTGACTTGCCAGTGAAGAATTCGATTTGAGATCCCACCAGAACACTGTATTAAGTGGTTGATAAAAGCTACCTGAGTTTTGACTTCCATAAATTTGAACCGTTTTCTCTGTAGAAGATTCAGCATATTTGTCTACAATTCCTGTACCAGAACCGGTCAACTGATTAAGTAAATAGTGTAATTGTTCGGGTGAAATTGTAGCGTCGGGTGAATCACTAAGGCGACTAATTGCATCGATAAAGTCTGACGATTGATGGTAGGCAGCAGCAAAAATAGCTTTACTTTCATCATGTTCTGCTTGTGATAATTTCTGTGAGATCCAGAGGCTTACTTTCTCTGTTCTTTGTTTGATTACTGTTAACGGTATGCCAGATCTATAATCAAAACGTTCACTATCAAACCAATAGGCAATATCAGTTTTAAGTTCAGTAAGATAATTATCAGTAACACCTTCTCGCTCAGTCTCTTTCTTTATAAGAGCATCTAGTCGTTTAGTCCATAGCTCACCATTAATCCCAGGTTGATTCGAGACAACTTCTGCAAGAGGTTGACGGATCCTGTGTGGGAGGGGGCCTACAGGGTGCATTAGAAACTGTAATAAAACGGTGGGGTCGAGTGGTTCCCATAGTAAGTCTAATACAATGGAAAGGATCTGTAGTGCTGGACGTAAATTCGAGGTATCAGTAAAGCCTATTCGTGGCAGATGAGCTAGCTCCATAGCTTCATCAAGCATGCTTGATGAGTCCTCAGCTAACAGTGCTGTGTGTTTTTTGGATAAGTGATGTGGCTCACTAGCAAGCCATTGGCAGATATATCTAGATGAAATATCCTTCGACTTGGCTCTAAGAACAATAAAGCTGTCATCACCAGACAGTTTAGTCTTGATGATTTCGCCTGTCTCTTTTTTGCGTAATGAGCCTGTAGATAAATCATGTAGTGATTGCTTAACGGTAATAAGATCTGTCACACCGTTAGTTAAATTAATAGTTGAGTTGTTGTCAACGACTTGGAATTCACCCAGTATTTCCTGCCAGAGGAATGTAAAGTCAGATAAAGGATTGAGTAGGATGATTTTTTCTATTTGAGTAGACTGTTGTTCTAAACGCTTAAGTACTCGCTGTAGTCTTTGGCCAAGGCATAAGCTAACTTTTGATGATGCAACAGCTTCTACTTCGGCAAGATCAGAGAGGCGTTTTGGAACTGACTCACTCATCACCCCATTCCAATTAGCTTCATACCAGTTATCTCGCCACTGTAATAATGTACTTGCCACATTGAATTCATCGATAGCTAATGAAGCATGATAGAAACGATTGATGTTATCGTTCGATTTTAAACAGGATAAATACTCGATGATACGTGTTGTATGCGAAACCTCGAAAGAGGGTAATCCTAGTTGGGTTTCGAGTATGGCTAGCATTCCTAATGGACCAACTTGTTTTTCACCAATCTTTCCATTTAAAGCATAGGGCTTAAGCCCATCCAAACTAAGTCCAAATTTTATGTTCATCCATGGTCCCTTAATATTTGCTACAAAATTATTTTACATATAAACGAGACATATCATGTCGCATTGTACTTTTTAATTGTAGATTTTTCCTAGTTGTCGAGCAATATCTTTAAATTTAGTTCGAATTGAATCTGGCGAAATAACCTCAACATTATCACCAAATCCTTGTAACCACCACCGAAGTTCTAAAGTGTCTATTACATCAGCTTGCAATAAAACTCGTCCATCATCATGTGGAGTCATAATTTGATTGGATGACAAAGGTGTCTCAGCTAGATGTTCTGCCGTTTGTTTATCAAAAAATACTTTTAATTGAATTGGCTTGTCGGAAAGTTTATAGGCAAACTGCTTATCTTTCTCAATGTAATTTTTCAGTGAAAAGCTCGATTTAATACTAACAGGATCATTAATAAATTCCGCATGAGTAAATCGATGTAGGGCAAATTGTTTTACATCATCGTAGTTCCATAATGTACAAATTAAATAAATAACCCCAGTTCGACTGACAATGCCAAGAGGGTGCAGTACGTAGTCTTTGGATTGTTTACTACCGCGTGGCTGATACTTTACCTCTAATGTCTTTTCCTCAAGTAATGCTTGGTAGATAACACGTTGCACATCGGGAACAATGTCAGGCTTTTGCAATACTGGCCCTCGCTCAATAACGGCAACCTTATCAGGCCATTTTCTAAGCAATGAATCTGACTGCTCATTAAGCACATCGCGTGCACGGTGAAAGTAAGGTTGCAATAGTTCAAGTGTAGCTTGTGGTAATAGTGGCTTTAAATAGGACTCTGCCATTTCAAATGCCAACGC
>ENA-OSET01002693-OSET01002693.1-sediment-metagenome-genome-assembly--contig:-NODE-2693-length-16919-cov-2.574219_pt1 | contig 16919 bp, 13 predicted proteins | sample MGYA00237882_ERZ534229 | MGnify/ENA primary metagenome ERZ534229 (study PRJEB26408, sample SAMN06266212) | sediment metagenome | isolation source: Hudson Canyon methane seep mesocosm | place... | reverse complement strand
GACATGGCCGAAGAAATGGCAACGTTCACACGTAATCAGATCATGATGGAAGCAAGTACTTCCATGCTGGCACAGGCAAATCAGAATTCTATGACTGTGCTGAAGCTGATAGGTTAAGTTTTTTGATTTAATTCTGTAAGAAAAGGTTTCCCAGAAGAATTTCCTGGAAAACCTTTTCACAGAATGATTAGTGTAATTATTAAAATAAAAATAAACTTTTTAGTTCAAAATTTCATGCGCCACATATTGATTATAGCTCTTGGAGCAGATGAGTGAATTTGATTAAATTAATTTTCAAGTCAAAGTCATATCAAGTCAGTAAATAGTTAATACACAGGACATAAAATTTGCTGTGTCTTGTGTATTAAGTATTTATGAATTTAGTAAATAAATAATATAAGAATGACTCGTAAACAGTCTGAAATCTTAATGACATTAGTATAGTTGCTTGTACAAGATTTCTCGCTTTGCTCGAAACGACACAGTGTTTGGACTTTTTACGACCACATCATATATTACATGAAAACAAAGATATACGGTGTTTTCGGGATTTAAACGAGCAAAAAGATATAAGTATTTCAGCTTTGAAATTGATGCTTTCAGAAAATTGAATGAGGTCGTCTTGAGGCTAAAGCATTGAGCCGTTGAATTGTGTGAGAGTGCAGAAAAATACAGTGTAAATTTGATGCTCAAGAAAAAAAGTTCTTATATCATTGCAAGCAGCAATAAAAGAGCTTTTAAGTGTAAGTGTTGAAAAAATAGAACTATGCTGTTCGGCAGTTCAGGACATGATTAAAGGACATTGTGCGACTGCATCAAGATTACTCAAACGTTAAAATGAATAATCGGGTTTTTAGACAACTTACGAGACCCTTATTATAGGTTTAGCCAGTGTTTGTTAAAGATCTGCAGCTGCAATGTCAGTATCAGACAGCTGCTTAAAAAATACCAGTCCAGGATTATTAGCTGAAGTCAGCGTATAAGAGTGAACAAGAACGAACAAGAGCGTATAAGAGTCAGCAATAGCACCTAAGAGCGAATAAGAGAAGGTATACCATAATCAATCTGTACCAGAGGCTTACAGTTTTTCTGCTGCAGTTAATAATAAAAAATGGTTTTTTAAATAGAGTTAGCGATTCACTTGTCTAAAGATTAGTGCGTGGATAGCTGCGTCAACAGGTAGTTTGCCGAGATATAAAACGAGAGCTGGATTTAGTGTGAGTGCTAAGGGTAACTTGAGCTTGTATTAAGTCGAGTATGCGATTCACTTGTCTAAAGATTAGTGCGTGGATAGCTGCGTCAACAGGCAGTTTGCCGAGATAGAAAACGAGAGCTTGATTTAGTGTGAGTGCTAAGGGGAACTTGAGCTTGTATTAAGTCGAGTATGCGATTCACTAGTCTAAAGATTAGTGCGTGGATAGCTGCGTCAACAGGCAGTTTGCCGAGATATAAAACGAGAGCTGGATTTAGCGTAACATTGCAGGCTTGAGTTCTAAAATCAGTAATACGGCACAGTACCGTCGTAATCGGAAAATAGAACAATAGAAGTAGATTTCGCGGGACAGTGCAGAGGAATTTGTATTGGTAAAATATCCTTGCAGTCCTGAACTGTGCCGTAAATAGAACATAAAATAGAGTTTGTCGAACTGAATAGGAACTGTTTATAAATACCTGGACCGTATTTAAGGATTTTTGCTGATTTTAATGAGCAAAGATTTAGCCGTAAGTTTAGTCAAACGAAAAATTGAAAACGTAAGAACAAAAAAGCGATAGCAGACGGATTATTGAATTTTAAAAAGGTAGCTGACTAATTGTTTTTAAAACTGAATAAATTAGTCTCTCAATTTAGTTAAAACTCTATAGCAGGAGAAAAGCTTATGTAATATTCATTGTTAATTTTGACAACAATTGAATTTAGAAATTAAGAGCTTTTTATAAGCTTTTATTAGCTGATTGGAGAATGGTTCTCCGACAGCTCATTACACCCTCGTCCATACAGATGAGGGCGCCGGCGGGGCGGTACATGGATGTGGTTTCGAAGGCACTATCAGGTTCTCACATGCAGTGAGAATCATTTAACACGCATATAAGGAGGACATTATGTCTTTGCGAATAAATCATAATTTGAGCGCAATAAACGCTCACAGGAACGTTGTGAACAATTCCAGCGCTCAATCAAAAACCATGGAGAAGCTTTCTTCAGGTTTAAAAATAAACCGTGCGGCGGATAGTCCGGCGCAGCTGCAGATATCCGAGAATCTTCGTGCACAAGGAGCTGGTCTGCGCCAGGCCATTGATAATTCCGAGATGGCTGTTTCTCTGATGCAAACTGCAGAAGGCGCACTTGAAGAAGTCAGTCGTGCGCTGGTTCAGGCACGTCAATTGGCTGTTCATGCAGGCAATGAGGGTGCCAATGATCAAAGTATGCTCCAGGCAGATCAAAGTGAAATAAACAACATCCTTGAGCAAGTAAACCGTATTGCGACTAGTACACAGTATGGGCATAACTATTTGCTTGACGGAAGCCGAGCAGGTAACGGTGTAACTACCGGTGATTATCTTGAGTTTGTTGATGGCAGTACTGAAGCACACAGTTCCGGCGTTGGTGGTTACAATATTAACATCAATAATGCTGCAACCCGTGCTACGCATAGTGGAACAACTGCTTTGACTCAAGGAACTATTGATGCTGGAGAGCAGATCACCATTTCAGAAGGTGGAAGAACTGTTAACTTTTTAACAGAAAAAGGTAAATCAGTTGAACAGACCCTGAATGATCTTGAAACCGAAATCGCCAACGTAGCCAAAATCGGCATCTGCCATTTCACCCGGACCGTTTACTATGCACCCCATGACCGCAATTTTAACTCCCTTGAGGTGTGAAGTGTGTACTTTTATTTGTTCAGTGGTACTTTCTAAGTCAAAAAACGTACGACCGCATGATGGACAAGAAATAAAATCTGCATTAAAAATTCTGGATCGTGTGGACTGTAAAATAGAACGGGCAACAGGGATTTCATTTTCTGACGGTTCTGTAAGTGAAACTCTGATTGTGTCTCCAAAACCGTCACAAAGCAAGGCGCCGATTCCCACTGCACTTTTTATACGTCCATCCAGTTCATTACCTGCTTCAGTCACTCCCAAATGCAGAGGATAATGCATGTTTTCATCATCCATTACTCTTACAAGTAGCCGATATGACTCAATCATCACCAGGGGATTAGAGGATTTCATGGACAGTACTGTATCTTCAAAATTATGCTTCCGGAGAATACGTAAAAATTCCATAGCAGATTCAACCATTCCTTCCGGCGAATCTCCAAAGCGGTTCATCAGTCGATCTGAGAGTGAACCGTGGTTTGTACCAATTCTCAGAGCGCATCCGTATTTTTTCAGGTTTTGTATCAGCGGAAGCAATTTTTCTTCAACACGTTCCAATTCTTCCTGATACTGCAGATCAGTATATTCGCGTACTTCAAATTTTTTCCGGTCGACATAATTGCCTGGATTAATGCGGACTTTTTCCACAAATTCACATACATTAACTGCCAATTGCGGATTAAAATGAATGTCCGCTACCAGGGGACGTTCGATTCCACGCTTCTTCATTTCAGTACGGATTGCGGGCAGACTGTCAATTGATTTTTGATTCGGGACTGTCAGGCGGATAATTTCACAATCCACTGCATCTAATCGTGCAATTTCTTCAATGCATGATTCAACATTGGTGGTGGCAGAGGTCAGCATTGACTGAATCCGAACAGGTTCAGAACCTCCAATCTTTATGGAACCGATTGAAACAGTGTTGGTATGACGTCTAGTGGGGAGCAATTTAGCTTATTGTGTTTTGGGTTTAAGTTTTTATTGAGTGTGAAAAAAATTCTGCACTCAACATAGTTTCATAGTCTGTCAAACACGGAGCCATGTCCAGGGAGAAACAGGCGTTCATAAAAGCGATTTGCGTATTGATCTGTCATGCCGGCAATATAGTCACAAACTATTCTATTTTGATCCCGAACACTTTTTGCCTCTTTCCATAAAATCTGAAAAGATGAAGGTAAAAGCATCTCAGCTTCAGATGAGAGTGTTTCAAACAGGGAAAGCACAACCTTACGTCCCCGATATGTTGCAGCTTGTACAGTATTTAGTTGGATGACATGACGCGAAACAGTTTCTTTCAGTGATTTGAGGAATTGCAGTGGTTCTTCCGGAAGAACTGCATTCCATCCCAGGAGGGGTTCTTCAAATTTTTCATTAAGTTTCAATTCTGCAGAAGTAATAAGTGCATGAACCAGTGCTCCAACAGCTTGTTTGCGGTTGTGCCCGGAGTTTTCACCATGTTTGAAAAGTTTTTTTTCAATTTGCAGAAGATTATTATCCTCTGCCCATTTTGGATCCAAATGTTTTGTGACTTCCTGCCAGTGGTCGCGAGTCAACAATCGCAAAACAACACCATCTTCAAAATCATGAACCCCATAAGCAATATCATCTGCCAAATTCAACAGTGAGGTATCCAGAGCTTTGTGGAACGAAAAACCATGATTTGATTGAGTAGGTAAAGTTTGCTCGCGGAAATGTTTTTGGTCTGAATCTGAAAGGGGTTCTAAAATCCAGTTAAGCACTTCCTGCTCTGTATCCAGATAACACTTTGGAGGTTGCCAAGCTTGTTGCTCATTTGTATTTTTAGAAGTGCCGGATACTTTCGGCAGGTTTTTTTGACGAAGTTTGGAATAGGGTACAGGATATTTTAGAACTCCCAGAAGGTTACGGCGCGTTAAATCTAATCCATACTCGGGTGTGTGTGATTCCAGTTTTGTGAGAATTCGCAATGTCTGTCCATTGCCTTCAAATCCTCCATAGTCGCACATTGCAAAATTGAGAGCAGCCTCTCCGCCGTGTCCAAAAGGTGGATGTCCCAAATCATGGGCCAATCCTGTCGTTTCTATCTGTTCAAGTCGGGGAAGCAGGTCTTTGAGTTCCGGATATCGCTTTACAAAATTAAGTACAAGACCTCGTCCAATTTGAGCTACTTCCATTGAATGTGTCAGACGTGTACGATGAAAATCTCCGTCTAACACTCCGAGTATTTGTGTTTTTGCCTGCAATCTTCGGAATGCTGAAGAATGAATTACCCGTGCTCTGTCTCGCTCATAATCCTCGCGGTGATCGTCTTTCCGTTGTACTCCGGAAGGAGCGCGACGTTCTTTCCATGGGTCCATTTAAACGTTTCTATCCGGATGTGAGAATAATTTATGTTTGAATTTTTTTTATTGACTATCATGGATTATAACGGATTTTAATTAGATTTTCACCGGATAAAAAGAAGATATAAAAACCGGATGCATGCTAATCAATTTTCGGTTAAGGAGAAAAGAAAGTCTGAACTCTTCAAATCACTTGATATATCCTTGAATTTGATTAGTATAAGTTGTTAAATCTTTATATTAAACTAAAATAACTGAGATAATTTTTTAGTAAAGGAGAACAGCATTTGAGTGAAGATAAACTAGAAGTCGAGGGGATTGTACTTGAATCCTCCAAAGGCATTTTTCGGGTAAAACTTGAAAATGATCATGTTGTTATTGGCCATTTGTCGGGAAAAATGAAAATGTATAAGATTCGTGTACTTCCCGGAGATACAGTCACAATAGAACTTTCCCCCTATGATCTGAAACGTGGAAGAATAGTGCGGCGGGAAAAAGTTGAGGGTTGAAAGAAATTTTATCTTTAAAGTTTCATTAATAATGATGGAAAGCAGGTTTGTTGGGTACTGTGGATAACTGGTTTCCCCAAGATTTAACGATTGATCTTGGATGAATATATTTGAACAAACGATCTGTGATTGGACCGCAAAGGTTCTAAACAACATTGATGAATCAAGAACTTGGGATACATCATCATTCAACGAATTAGTTGAGAAACCACCCAATCCTGATATGGGAGATTATGCACTCCCATGCTTTAGCTTTGCTAAAAGTTTGCGACGCCCCCCCTTTCAAATTGCTGTGGAACTGGCAGAGCAGCTTCAATCGTATATCTCACCGGAAACCCCTTTAATTTCAATCCAGGCAAAAGACTCCTATCTGAATTTTACTGTTTCTGCTGCTGTAATGGCTGAAGTAGTCTTACCTGATGTTTTCTGTGGAAAGTATTTCACAGAGCCCTCCAACATTTCCCGTGAACGGGTGATGATTGAATTTTCTCAACCAAATACACACAAAGGTTTTCATGTTGGACATATGCGTAATGTGGCGCTTGGAGATAGTTTGTGCCGTATCTTTTGTTACAACGGCTATGATGTAGTCGGAGCAAACTACATTGGTGACGTTGGAGCACATATCGCAAAATGTTTGTGGTTTTATAGTAATTACAACACTGAAACTCCTCCGGAAAAATTTCGTGGAGAGTGGTTAGGTGAACTTTACACGCATGCAGTAAAAAAACTGGATGAAGCAGAAGGTCAAGAGAAAATTAAGTTTCAGAAAGAAATCAGTCAAATTCAGCAAAAACTGGAAGCAAAAGACGAGCAATTCATTCAAGAATGGGAAAAAACGCGGGAATGGTCTTTGTTGGATTTTCAAGAAATATATGAGTGGCTGGATGTAAGTTTTGACCATATTTACTATGAGTCCGAGGTTGATGAAGAAGGCAGGCAAATTGTAATTGAAGGAGAAAAAAAAGGGATATTTCAGTATTCAGAAGGTGCAATTGGGATTGATCTTGAGGAGGAAGAACTTGGTTTTTTTATGCTCCTGAAATCAGATGGGAACACCCTCTATTCCACAAAAGACCTTGCACTTGCACAACACAAATTTGACCAGTTTGGAGTGAAGCGCTCAATTTATGTGGTTGGGGCTGAACAGACGCTGCATTTTAAACAAGTTTTTGCCACCCTCAAAAGAATGGGTTATGAGCAAGTCGACAAGTGTTTCCATTTGCCGTATGCACTTGTGATGCTTCCAGAAGGTAAAATGAGTTCTCGTGCAGGAAATGTGATTCTGTTTTCGCAGTTGCGCAAAGAAATCATTGAAAGTATCCAATCCAATCATCTGGGAGAACATCGGCAGGAATGGAGTAAGAAAGAACTTGAAGAAACGGCTCAAAAAATTGCAGTGGCAGCCATTAAATACGGTATGCTAAATCAAGACTCAAATAAGCAGATTGTGTTTTCAATGGACGACTGGCTGGTTTCTGAAGGAGATACCGGCACCTATCTGGTTTATGCCTACGTGCGAATCAGGAGCATTTGTCGGCAAATTTCGCGTGAAGTGGTCGCTGATGTGGACTTTTCACTATTAGCACATCCCAATGAAAAAAAGCTTTTACGACAGATGCTGGATTTCAATCGCACTGTATTTAAATCCGGTGAGCAATACCGTCCTTCCTTACTTGCCCGGATGCTCTATGAGTTTTCCAAAGATTTCAGCCGTGCCTACAACACATGTTCAGTAAAGCATGCTGAAACTGAAATGCTGCAAGCTGCCAGATTACTTTTATTTCACTGTGTTGCTGAAACTCTCCTGCAGGGTCTTCACCTCATTGGAATCTCACCACCAGAACGGATGTGACAAGATTGGAAATATTTTTGGACTAAAGACTTTAGGATTCCAGGACCATTCAAGAAAACTATATTTTGTGTCTTTTATGGTACTGGAACAAGATTCTACAATAAGATCATTTATGCTTAAATGGTTGTTTATTTTAATAATTTCACTCATCCTCTCTACGGAATTATTTGCAGACTATTTTAAATGGGAGATTCTGGTTTCCGAAAATGGTTACGGAACTGAGAGCCACACTATCCCTGTTGATTCAGAAGGAAAAATCAAATCTGCAGCAAATTTGGCTGAGTGCAGGATGGTAAGTTTTTGGACCCGGATAGAATCTGAGTTGCTGCTGGAAGGAAAAACTTTGGTCTGTGTTTTTGAAGACAAAAGGCAATCCGTCAGCGTTGTTTGCAGAGACAATCACCTTAACCGCAAATACAACAGGGTCAAAGAGCTTTATCCAGTTGCAAAAGATGGATTTCGGATCAATCCGGAATTAGGCGCAGGTTCACCCTATTTTGAACTACGCTGCTATTTTTGAAGATCTGCAATTAGAGCAAAGCATTCAAAATGGACTGCACAGTTTCGAATGAACTCTTTGCGGCTTTTTTCAATGATGTAGAGGAAAGTTTGTGTCCATTTGCTCCAGCTAAATCACTGAGACAACGTACCACGATTGCAGGTATTCCAAATTGTTCTGCAACCTGAGCAATTGCTCCTCCTTCCATTTCAACGGCCTGCGCACCAAATTTTTCATACAACTCTTTCCTGGTTTCTTGACACTGAAGAAAAACATCTCCGGTCAGGATAGTACCCATCCGGACATCTGGAAGTGCGGTATTGATTTTCCCCTTTATCACCGGATCTAGAACAAATTCTGCTTTATTTTTCTGTAGCCCCATCGGTATTTCCCCTGCACGGTAAACTCGGATATTTCCGTCTTTCAGTGCACCGTAATCATACTGAATCAAAGACTCACCAATCAAAACTTCTCCAATTTCCAAATCCGGATCAATACCTCCCGCGATTCCGGAAAAAATAAGCATTTCACACTTAAATTCCTGAATTAGAATCGTGGAAACCATCGCTGAATTGACTTTCCCTATCCCACATTCAACTATAATCAGCTCATGGAAAGAATGTTTGCTTTTGAAAAAAGTTCTACCACCAACCTGCTGTCCAGAATTTGGAAGCAATTCAAAAAAATGTATTTCTTTGGGGATGGCGCAAAGGATTCCAATTTTCATCAAAGACACAAATATAATTGACTAAAAATATTTTTTACAAATGGCCGGGAATTCTCTTTTTTTGCACCACTCGTAAAACTTCCCGCTTCCAAGTGCGCAGGATGTGGTACCAAAGAATAATAAAAGGATTACGATGCACAAACCTTTACTATGTCGTACTTGCAAAACTAGAGCATTGAAAAATTTGCAACATTTTGATTTTAGAACCATTTTCACCTTTCATCAGTTATCTCAAAAACCAACTGTGCAAAATCATTCGTTCCACCATCCTGCAGAATTTCATGAAGCCTTTTCCCCATTTCTCCCGGAACACGTTTTTCCAAAAAACTATTCCACCACTCTAGGCCAGTGGAAGCTAAATCTACCTGGGAAACTATTTCTGCAGCCTTGTATTTTTTGATAATCAAAGCATTATCTTCCTGATGTGTTCCCGGAAGTGGAATGAGAACAGTATCTTTTTGTAAAACAGCAAGTTCACCGAGAATCCCCATTCCTGCGCGTGTCAACACTATTTCACTCCTGGAAAGCAAGTCACCCATGCCTTCATGGATAGTTTCTATCTGGTGGTAATCCGGATGAGAAAAAGCGGAAGATTCTTGTTCCAAAGAATTATTCCATTTTGTTCCAGTGAGGTGTACAACTTGAAAATCAACAAGCCAATGTTTTATCAAGGGAAAGATGGCTTGATTCAAACCAACTGCTCCCTGACCGCCTCCTGTGACAAGTATAAGCGGGCGTTCCGGATGTAGACCAAAACGTTCATTTGCACGTTTTGCACTGGCAGAGTATATTTCCTGACGTACAACCGGGCCTATTTTTCGTTTCAAAGATATGGAAGGAAACTGACTGGCAGTACTATCAAAATAGAATACAAGCGCACTGCTGACTGGAGCCATCAAGCGGTTAGCCAGTCCGGAGCGCAAATCCATTTGCATAATCACGTGAGGGATCCGTAAAAGCCAGGCGGCATAAGCTACCGGTACACTAACAAAACTTCCTGCAGAAACAATAACCTGTGGGCGGAAACGGAGCAAATAAATCAAACCTGTTATTCCACCTCCGAGGATATACAAAGGATCGATAAAATTTCTCCAGTTCCAATAACGCCTGAGTTTCCCGGAAGGAATGGTGGAAAACGGTATCTCAGCTTGCTCTACCATTTTTCTTTCCGGACCAAATTTACTGCCTAAGAAAAGAAATTCGTAGTTCTTTTTTAGTCCTCGGATTTCCTGTGCCAAAGCCAGCAGGGGTATGGTTGGACCACCAGAACCTCCCCCTGTGAATAAAACTCGAACAGTTTTATCACTCATAGCTTGCGTCTCTTTTCCTGTTAGTTGACACTTCCTTCCACAACGAGTGATTGAGCCTTCTTCAATTCTGCTTGAAGAATGCTGCTCAAACCTACTGCGTCATTGCAGAAAATCCATTCCACTCCACGGTTAATTTCTCGAAAAAGATTATTTTTAGATCTGGGATAACCAACTCCAATATTTTGTCCGCAGTCCAAATGTTGCTTTACTAATTTTCTGTGAAGTAACAGATAATGCCCACCAAGACCGGCATATTTTTCATTTAACGAGATATCACTTAATATTTTTTCATTAAAAACCGCAACCAAAATTTTTGCTGAATTTTCGGTAAAAGTCACTAATTCCAACATTTCTGGAATCAGACAGAGCAAATGGAAATCTTTTTGAGGTTTTAACTGAGAAAAAAGTTCTTTCAGTATCCGGTTTTGTTTTTCGGGTTGGGGGTAATATTCTTCTTTAGCCTCCACCATTAAATGCAATTTCCCCCCGTAGCGCTGAAGTACTTCTTCCAGTGTTGGAATATGAGGGCAGATTCGATTTAGATCTTCCAGTTTTGTTTCTGAAATCCTGGTATTAGAACCGTACAATCTCATTAAATCCGGATCATGGGAAACAACTGGATACAAGTCTTTTGTCCAGCGAAAATCCAGTTCAATACCCCAAATCCCATCCGTTTCTAGCGCATGATCAAATGCAGTCAAAGTGTTTTCAAAAATTTCTTGGTTGTCATGCTGCCCGCGGTGAGAAATAATTTTACATTCCCCTAATTTTTCCAGAGTAGGAGTCTGTTGGGGTATGACAGCAAAGACCAAGTCACAAACCTGCATCAAGCGGGTTTCCAGCCAGGTTGGAAGTTCCATAATAAATTAGAGTGCTATTCTTTTATTTTTTTGTACACAAACCTCTAAAATTTCCATACCACTAAACACTATCGGGAGATTCTTCCCAGATTTCCTTTACAAATTTTAATGGTCTCAACTTCTCAACTATTTTATGAAAAACTGGCCAGGAAACCGATTCAAGTTTTATGCGAATATCTGCCTCTTTATTTTTCTTAGCAGCGGTTTCGGAATTAATTATTGCTACACCTGCATCCTTTATTATTTTCGTTATTTGAAAAAGAATCCCTGTTCCATCAATCACTTGGAAATGAATAATGTGAGAACGAGTTATTTTTTTAGAGATTTTCCAAGCCACATCAATTGGGATTTTGTTTTGCTGCAGACGTTTATTTTTACGAGTTAATTTGGAGCAGTTTGTGACGTGTATTTCAATTTCATGATCATTACAGATAAAACCTGTGATTTTGTCTCCAGGAATTGGGAAACAACAACTAGCCAATCGGATTAAGGGGTTTTGAATATCATCGATCAAAAAAATGTTTTTGTCGCCACCAAATATATTCCCCCAAAATTCTGAACCTATCATCTCTTTTATACGACCAGTATGTTGATACTCAAGCAATTTATATTTTCTGAGAAACATTTTTAGAGGACGTTTTTGTAGTCCAATTTCCTGAAAAAATTTGTTTGGTGATATTTTTTCTGCTTTAAGTGCCTCTTTTACAGCCTTGGATTTGATCCATTTCTCTGTGCCTTGCTCATCACCATAATCTCGCAATTTCCGCTCCAATAATGTCCGCCCAGAATTTCTGGCACTGATTATTTTTTGTTGTTCCAAAGCACGTTTAATTTGGGCACGGCTCTTTGCAGTTTTGACTTGTTCAAGCCACTCCTCTCTTGGCTGAACTCCACGGTCTGTGAGAATCTGCAAAGCTTCCCCTGCAAACAACTGACGCTCACGAGGGACCCTTTTTTTTGTTGTTCCTACTGAAGAAGGATTTACCAGGGCACCGATGCAATGGTTCCCAAGTTCTGAATGAATCCCATAAGCAAAATCTAGCACAGTAGCACTTTTTGGAAAAACAAACATATCACCTTTGGGACTATAGACCTGTACCTGATCAGACTGTACATAGCTCATAACTTCGAGCATGCGAACGTCTTTATCACCAGCCAACTGATCAAGTTGATTGAGGTATATCCTGTAATAGTCAGCTAGCTCAGTTGGACTTCCCTGCCAATGAGCCATGATTCCATACTGATTTTTTTTCAGCATTTCTTCTGAAACGATCTCAATACATGTTTGTTCACCCTCAATTCTTAACTCTGTCTGGATTCCTTCATAACCATTCCAGAGAGGGTTGCTTATGTAATCTCTAATTTTCAAAGGAATTACATAAAAACTTGTATGAACTATTCCAAGTGCTTTAAAACAGTCCAAGCTGTTTTTGACAATAATCCTGAAACCTTCCAATACATGGTCAATAGGACCTCTTTCCTGAATTCTGGAAGCAGGATGAACAAATAGCGACTCGATCGTTTTATATGCTAAATTATTCTTTTCAAGAGTTCTCAGCAAAGAAATCCTCATGCCATTTATTGTTGAAGTACGGGCTTTTTTCAGTTCATCAATTTCTGTGAGTGTTTTATTATATCTCTTTGGGTACAGTAGTTTGAAACAGAGTTCGGTGTGTTCCCGGCAAATCTGTGTTAGTCCCAGTCTTTCGGCTATAGGTACATATACATTTAGAGTTTCAAGGCTGATTCTACGCTGTTTGTTGCGGGGCATGGCTTCCATGTCTCTCATGTTATCGAGTCTGTCAAACAGCTTGATCAGCAAAGCACGAACATCCTGTGTCATGGCTTTCAACATACGCTGATAAGTTGCGTCTAAATAATCTGCTTCTCCTTCTTTTGGACTTTCCGGATTTTTTATTTTAGTTAACCCTCTGACAATATCTGCATACCAGGCACCATATCGATTTTTGATGTCTTTGTGTGTAATTTTAGTATCTTCAATGATATCGTGAAGAATGGATGCTACAACTGTTGGGGCATCCAGTCCTGCTCGACAGATATAGTTTGCCACACGAAGGGGGTGAATAATGACCGGTTGTCCGGATTTACGTTTTTGATGTTCGTGGTGTTTCCGGATATCAGCAATGGCTTGTTCAAGCAACTCTGAATCTTTAACTGTACCGTATTCCTGAACATAGCTCCGAATTTGCTTGACTAACTTTGCAATCAAGGCTTTATCACTGGCTGAACTAGCTGTCTTTTTGGTGACAGGCATTATTGCTGTTTTGAGCATATTGTTATTGTGGTAGAAATTCTCGTGCTTGACCAACCCCACTGCAGTAACGCAAAGGGGTTTCAATTCGGATTGGCTTCCAACCTACTTCAAAGTTTAGATCCCACAAAGATTTTCTTATTTCACGGAACATTTCAAAACTGTCTGGATCAACCCAGAAAAAAAAGTAGTTTTCTTCCGGAGGATATTTTTTCATTAATTTTTTCATCACCCCATTACGCTGAGAAAACTGATGCCACCACTGTCCTGCTCTCGGAGAAGGAAGAAATTTAAGACAGTGTGCGTGTCCACTTCCGACTGTGAGTTCAATGGAAAATTGATCCAGATTGACGTGTTTTGGTAAAGGTTCACTACCAGAGAGATATTTTTTTAGCCTTTGATAAACTAATGTACGATCTAGGTACAATAAACGGTCACTCCGCAGAAAAATCAAAAGGATGTTTTTTTGTGATACATGAGACCAGGGAATTTTCAGTTTTTCAATATCTTCTGTCGATTGTGTTTTTGAAATTATCTGCTCATTTTTTTCCAATAGTGAAAACATTGCCATGAACACAGCTAATATAACGAGTATTCCTACATTGTTGGAAACAATGTCAACCAACGAATCCAAGTTTAATAAATTATGAAAGTCGCCATTTAATCCCTGTTTTCTGTGCATCAAATTCCATCTTTCTGAGATTCATCTCCATTATTTTTGCTTTGCTTCAACTCCTCACGAGCTTGTTTTTTTTCTTTTTCCAGAAGAGAATGCTGATACTTGTTAAACCAATCTGTTATTTTTTCAGTTAAATCAGGACGATTGATGTGGGCGCAAAGGTCAATTAATTTCTTTAATGTACTGTTTTGTGGTTCAATCTTGATTGCCTCTTGAAAGTAACGGATAGCTCCTTTGTAATCAGCCCTTGTTTCAGCCTCCTCTGCCTGGCTGATTTTTTCCTGAACTTTACTTTGAATCTCTTTTCTTTTGATATCTTTCAGCATCTCCTCTAACTCCACTACTCTATTTTCATTTTTGAGCAGCATGTTGATACTAATAGCTTTTTGAATCAGATTAGTACCTGCGGCAATTTTTAGAGCTTTTTCAATTTTCACTGCTGCATTTATTTTGTCATTTTTTTTAAGAAAGTTTTCGGATTCAATCAAATATGCTGTATGAATTGATTTAATACCTTCACGGGCCTCTTTATTTTGACGGTTTTTACGAAAAATACGTTTATAAATTTCAAGCGCATCATACAATAAATTTTTATCAAGATAAAGCTTGGCGATTCTATGCAGCAATACTTCAGATGTGATTTCAGAAATAAGTGGTTCATATATTTCAAGAGCTTTTTTCTCAAGATTGTCGTTGAATAATTTTTCTGCATTTTCCAAACATGCTTTTATATCATAGTCTCCCTGAGATCTCTCAAGTAGCCTGAAAGTCGTGAAAAAACTAACTCGTGATTGCTGAATCTTTCCTTTGCGTCTTAACAGGATCCCCATGTTTACATTGGTGTAGCGGTGATTGGGATTTCGGCCAAGTATGCTTTGTAGTGTTTTTATTTCATCACTTATATTTATAAATCAGAACCTTCTAATACCTGATTAAAATTCTCAGTTGAAAAATTATTTTAACAAGCGTATAGGTGATATAAAATAACGCCGAAAAGAAAATTTTTCTTAAGTAGGGACATAAAGTCAAGAAACCAATATGGAAACTTACTATGGAAAGTAACCATTGAGATGTTTTTAGGTGCTTAAAAGAAAATACCCGACCCATCTTTCGGCCATAAGTAATTATACATAGTAAGTTATCAATATTTAACTTTGGAGTACATGTTGTAACCTGTTTTTTTATGTTTTTATCTTATTAATACGTAATTTACAGTGTTTTTCTAAGCTTAACTCATATAAGACAAAGGGAAAATATCTTATGAATAAAATAATAGACTTTTTTTTAGCTCAATATGTTCTAAAATATTTTTTCATTGGAAAAAGATGGATATTATTAATTCCTTTAGTGGTTTCATATATATTATACATAGCAATAACCATGGGTGTTGATGATATAACTATCATAAAATTAATTAATAATGATAACTTTGCGATCCCAACTGCATTAACCTTCGTCATTTGTTTTTTATATTACTTACTTATTACAAGAAGGTCTCCTTCAAAAAAAGAAATCGTAATTGTAGTTGCTAAATTTCATCCATTATCTGATACAACAAAAAATGAAGCTATAACTTTTAACGATCGAATAAAAGAAGAAATTGAAAATAAGTTTATTGAAAATAACATCAGAGGCGAGGTTATAGACATAAAAGAAACTATTGATCCTAGTCATCCCGAAGGGAAAAAACTAGCTAGATTTCTTAGAAAACAATATTGTGCACATATTTTAATAAGTGGAACAGTGAGATGTGACCAAGAGTACAAATTTTCAATTTACATTGAAAGGTTTTCTAAATCTCACAAGCATTTCACTCCAAGTGGAAAATTGAAAGACCTTAAGTACTTATCATCTCTTTCAGAGAGAGAAGTAATAAATTTAAAAGAAAATAAAACAGATGATATAGCTGATTTAGCAATGTTTATATGTGGAATTGCCCAACTCAATGTATTTAAATATGAAGAAGCAGAAAAAATACTAAGTACGGTAAAAAAACCTACCTCTGAAGTTTTTCTTTATAGAGGAATTTCAGAAGTTTGTCTCAAAAAATATACCGAAGCTTTAAATCACTTCCGTGAAGTTATTAATATTGACCGAGAAAACATTTTTGCTTTAATATTTGCAACTAATATTTTGTATAGAACAGGAAATGAAGCAGAAGCAAATGAGTACCGGGAACGCGTACATGGCTTAATAAGTAAATTATCTGATGAAGAAATCACTTATTTTAATAAAAAAGGGCTTTTAGAGTTTATCGTGAAGGAAGCAGTTGATTTTGGAGAAATGCATATAGAACAAATGAATAAAATTCAAAAATCTCACGAAGAAACTCATAAAGCCACTAAAAAACTAATAAAATCTATAGGTTCATTTCAACATACTTCTCAAGGAATAAATTATTATTTTAAAGGTGATTATTTAAATGCTCAGGAGGAATTTAAGCAATGTATTGACTCTGATACACCAACTGCTGTATGGACTTATATGGGATTAACACATATCAAACTCAATCAACCAGAACTAGCAATAGAAGCGCTTCACATAGGCTTGAGCATAGCAAATTCTGATCATGATCATTACTTAATTGCACAGCTATATGCAGAACTTAATGATAAACCCAATATGCTAAAGCATCTAAATATGGCAATTAATAAAAACAAAAAATATAAGATACAGGCTGAAATGGAAACTGCATTTAGAAAATATAATAAAGATGAGGGCTTTATTGAATTAATTAAATAAAAATACCTGAGGAGTTCAAGTTGTATAGTTATAAATCGAAAGTATCAGTCTTTCAAGTTGCATCTACCGTTTGTCTCACCGTCCGCTCTGGGTCGATGGACTAAACCGCTCACGCGGTAACTCGCTAATTCAATTTCACCTGCACTAAAAAACTCAAACCATCATCAAACATTAGGAGTCTTAGTTTGTCTAATTGAGTCATGGAATAAATTATTCCCTACTCACAAAGGAGAAGACTCATGACTTCCATTAGCGAATCAAA
>ENA-OSET01002692-OSET01002692.1-sediment-metagenome-genome-assembly--contig:-NODE-2692-length-16920-cov-10.580300_pt1 | contig 16920 bp, 16 predicted proteins | sample MGYA00237882_ERZ534229 | MGnify/ENA primary metagenome ERZ534229 (study PRJEB26408, sample SAMN06266212) | sediment metagenome | isolation source: Hudson Canyon methane seep mesocosm | place... | reverse complement strand
CCTAAAGGCCAAAGAAAAATCAGTATTAACCCTGAAAAGAATTTAATGAATTTTGCTCTATACCAAGGCTCATTAAATGATTTATGATCTAATGATTTCCAAAATAATCTTACTAACAAATATATAGTTCCAAAAAAAAGAACTCCTCCAAGAATTCCCCAATATGAATGCCCATCATCTTCATCATCAGGTTCTTCAATGTTTGTAGCAGATAATACTTCACAAGTATTATTTTCAGTAATTGGAAAGGAAGCATAACTCACATTGTTAAATGTAGTTAGCGTTATTAAAAGTAGTATTAGTTTTTTTATCATATAAAAATATTAATGCATATTACCAAACAAAACTACAATACCTATTACCAAAAAGGAAATTAGCAGGAAAATTAATGATAAAATAAAACCAGTAATAGCTAAGCCTTTTAGCTTTTTATTAAAGCCAATTGCACCAAATATTACTCCTAATAATGACACTATAGATATTGCAATTACATTAGGAATTAAAAATAGGGAAAGCAAGGCACAAGAAAAAGATAAAATACCCCAAACAGAAGTTCCACTTGAATAGGTTATTGACAATGAATTACTGCTTTCTATAAGCTCTGTTTGATGAGTTTCAGTAACCGGAAAAGAGGCATAACTCACATTCATAAATGTAGTTAGTGTGATGAAAAGTAAGAGTAGTTTTTTAGTCATGATTAATTATTTTTACTGAATCTTTTGGCTCAATAATTTGCCATTTGTTAAGTGAGGATTTCTCCCAGTTTACTGAGTCTTTTTTATGAGGTTTGATTTCTATAGGTTTGATTTCTTTTTTGTTTTTATTTTCAAAATAGTTTACTGTATTTTCAAGTACAGCATTTATTAAAACATCTTCAGTTCTCATTACATTTTGATCTTGTGATTTACACACAAATGGCATTAATAGAAATATGAGAAGTAGCGCCTTCATTCTACATTCCGATAAAAAATAATGATGCTACCAAGACTACTATCCCAACGCCTAAAAGCGCCTTACTCCAACTAGCTCCACTCTTTTTTGCCTTTAAAGCAGAAAAAAAAGTACCTCCAATAGACAATAGTGTTAACAATAGATAAGTAATAACAGACAAATACTTTGCATTATGATTAAAAGCGCTCCCCATTGTTAAAAAAGCAAATATAATAGCGCCTAAAGCAGATAAAATAGAAAGCAAAGCATACCAATTTCCATTAGACTCTCTTTTTTCAACTTCCGTAATAACTTCAACTTCCTTAACATTCTTAGTTTTGATTGGTAAAGGTTTTGGTTTGCTTACCAAAGGAGCAATGCCACCCCTGCAACTTACACATTTGCAAGAATTTAAATCAACTCCCATTTTTTGCAAACTATAATGGTATTGTTTTATCTCTTCTGTTTGCATAATATCTTGTTGTACTTCCAAAGTATCTGAAATTGGAAAAGAAGCATAACTCACATTAGTAAATGTTAAAAGCGTAATTAGAAGTAAGATTAGTTTTTTCATAATTCAATTTATAGGACAAATCTAAGGTATTGAAAATAAAGTATTATGCTATGCATAGTAAATTGAAAAGCCCTACCAATACAGTAGAGCTTTTCAATAAAAAAACAACAGTCAAATTACATATCGTTAATCTACATTATCGTGCAAAAAAGAATTGTTTTGCTTTAATTCTGTAGTATTATTATTTCCATTTGTTAGCGTATAAGTAGAAACTTCACTTTCTGATGAATGAGTAGGTTCTTCCAACTCAATGTTATTACGCTTGTAAGCAGGAACATCTTCCAAAGAAGTTAATCCTGAAGGAGTACGCAATTGCATTGAAATAGATCTTAGCCTGTTCTCTCTTTCTCTTGCCTCTACTTTCATTACCTCAGTATTTACAGGAGCAGTTTCAGTTGAATTAAGGGTTGGCTCCTCTATCACATCTCCCTCAATATCTAAATCCAGAACTACAGTTTGTTGTACCTCTTGAGTTTTTTCATCTAACATAATTGAAGCAATTACTTCATCAGGACTTTCATCTTCCTCAGTTTCAGTAAGCACATCAACTTCATTAGTTTCAAATTCATTTCCTAAGTCAAAAACAATTTTTTCTGGTGTATTATGTGACTCAACAACTGGCTCAATTAAATCATTTACTAAAGAAGGAGCAACTTCAGATATAGGCTCATCAATAGTAGGAATTGAAAAATCAATTTCATCTTCAAGAGACAATGTTTGTTGTACATTAGCAGTAGGCTCAGAAACACCTTCATTTTCTTCTGAGGTAATACTATCAAGGCAATCTTCTCCTAAGGTAACTTTTCTTTCCCCTTTTGGCTTTCTTCTTTCTTCAAATCCAGTAGCAATAACGGTAACACTTACTTTAGATCCTAAATCAGCATCAATTCCAATACCCTCAATAATATTAACATTTGTACCTGCAGCTTTTTGTATTGCATTTTTAATATTAGCCAACTCTGACATTTTTATTTCATCATCACCTGCACCAGTTACAATTTTTAACAATACTTGCTGAGCGCCAGTAATATCGTTATCATTTAACAGTGGAGAATCCAATGCTTCTTTTACAGCTTCAATAGCTCTATTTTCACCTTCAGCTTCAGCTTGTCCCATTACAGCCGTTCCGCTATTTTCTAAAACTCTTCTTGCATCATTAAGGTCAATATTAACCATTAAGTGCTGTGAAATCACCTCAGCAATTCCCTTAGTAGCTGTATTCAAAACTTCATTAGCTTTACCAAATGCTTGAGTAAAAGTTAAATCACCATACACCTCAATTAGTTTTTCATTATTAATTACTAAAAGTGTATCTACATACTTTTTGAGCTCTGCAATACCATCATCAGCATACTTTTTTCTAAAACCACCCTCAGTAGAAAAAGGAATAGTAACTACACCAACAGTAAGGATCCCTTTTTCCCTTGCAATTTCAGCAATTACAGGAGCTGCACCAGTTCCAGTACCACCTCCCATACCTGCAGTTAAAAATAACATCTTAGTATTTGCATCCAAAAGCTCAGTAATTCTATCAGCACTTTCCTCTGCTGCTTTTCTTCCAACTTCAGGATTAGCTCCAGCACCCAAGCCCTCAGTAAGAGAAGCTCCAAGCTGTATTTTAATAGGTACAGGACTTGCTTCCAATGCTTGTGAATCTGTATTACAGATTACAAAATCTACTCCATTAATCCCATGCTCAAACATATAGTTTACAGCATTACTTCCACCACCACCTATTCCCATCACTTTTATTTGTGATGATTGGTTTTTTGGCATTTGGAAATCCATTCCTAAGTCAATTGCGCTCATAATTTTCTTTTTTGAATTTATTAATATTATTATTTAGTTTTTTTTACATCATCAGTGAATATCTGTGTTATTCTATCAACAATAGATAGTTCACTTGGTATTTCTTCAGGTTCCTGATCAACCAAAGTATCCTTTTCTTTTTTTGGCTTTGGCATACTTATTTTGTCAGGATGTTGCTCAGCATATTCAAATCCTTTAAGCACCAGCCCAACTCCAGTTGAATACATTGGGCTAACAACTTTATCCACTGACTCAGCTCCTAAGTGTTCATTAGGCAAGCCTATTCTTGTTTCTTTACCCGTTACAAAAGCTACCAATTGTTTTAAATTTCTGATTTGAGAACCACCTCCAGTCAATACAATTCCTGTCATTAATTTATGTTCATATCCTGATATTTTAATCTGATGATATACTAAATCAATAATCTCTTTATACCTAGCACCAATAATTTCTGATAATGTTTTTACTGCAATTTCCTTTGGAGGTCTACCTCTCAATCCAGGTATAGAAACCATTACATTTTCCTGATCCTCAGTATACATTGCAGAGCCAAATTTTACTTTTAAAAGCTCAGCTTGTTTCTCTAAAATCTCCAATCCTCCTTTTATATCTTTAGTAATAATATTTCCTCCAAAAGGGATCACTGCTGTATGCCTTATTATATTATCTAAGAAGATAGCTACATCAGTTGTTCCACCTCCAATATCTACCAATGCAACTCCTTCTCTTAGTTCATCTTCATCCAAAGTAGCAACTGCTGATGCAAATGGTTCTAAAATTAATTCTCTAGGAGTAAGCCCTGCCTTTTCAACACATCTCATGATATTTCTTACTGCCCCTACTTGTGCAGTTATCACATGAAAATTAGCTTCTAGCTTTACGCCAGCCATTCCTTTTGGGTCTTGTATTCCATCCTCACCATCAACTGTATATTCTTGAGGAATTACATGAATTACCTCCTCCCCAGGAATAGTAATTAACTTAAACATATTGGACTTTAACTTATCAATATCTGCTTTATCAATCTCTATATCAATATTGTCTCTTACAATTTCACCCCTGTGTTGTAAACTTTTGATATGTTGCCCAGCAATACCAACAAAAACATCATCAATTTCTAATCCTGATTTTTGTTTTGCTTCCTCAACTGCTTCTCTAATAGATTCTACAGTTTTGTCAATATTAGAAACAATTCCTCTTGCAACTCCATTAGAAACGGCTCTCCCTGTTCCTAAGATTTCTAATTTTCCATATTGATTTTTTCTACCAATCATTACTGATATTTTAGTAGTTCCAATATCGAGCCCAACCATATAAGCTCCTGTTTGCAATTCTTGTATATTCTCTTCCATCATTTATTTTTTAGTACAAACAACTTGATTTTTAAACTTTAAATTAATATCGCTATAAGCTTGCCAACCTTTTACAGGCATAGCTTGTTTGTAAAACTCATACAGATTATTTAATTTTTCTTTTACATCTACCAAACAACCAAAGCGTATCTTTTGATCACCAACTCTAGGAGACATTATTACTTCATTACCCATATAATGCAACTGAGTAATTTGTGCTTTCCAAAATTCACTTTTATTAATTATAGAAACAAAATCAAATATTTCTTGATGATTACTCATTCTAACTTCACCTGTTACGACCAATAAGTTTGGCGTATAAGTTGATGATAATTTCATTCGTTTCCCAAACTCATCTAAATAGTAATCATCATAAATACTCTTGATTCTTACAACTGCTTTTTTCTGCTCAACAGTAATAGCTACATTACCTTTTTGATTTGCAAAAACTTCTACCTTTTCTATTGAAGGGTGTTTCTCTAACAATACTTCTAGCTCTTCAGCCTTAAAATTACTAAGAAGAGTGCTATCAAAACTCACTTTATTTTCATCCAAATAACTCATTACAATTTTTTCATTTACAAAATTATCTTCTGATACTAAAACACTAATCTTATCCAAAGAAACAAATTGTTGCTCCTGCCTGGAATTTGTGAATGACAGCACTACAATAAATAATGCCAATACACTAGCCCATTTTAATATTAAAAGCACTTTTCTCATTAGTTAAGAAGGTGTTTTATCGGTTCAACTAATGTTCCTATATCACCAGCTCCAAGCGTTAACAAAACATCTAACTCTTTGTTTTTAAGTACAGCCAATAGTTCTTCTTTGCTACAAACCTCTTTTATCGGGTTAGTACATAAATCCAATAACATTTGGGAATCAACTCCCATAATTGGTTTTTCTCTTGCAGGATAAATGTCTAGCAAAATTAAATCATTAGCCCCAACTAATGAAGAAGCAAATTCATTTGCAAAATCTTGCGTTCTACTAAATAAATGAGGTTGAAAAACAACCGTCAAATCTCTTTGAGGAAATAATTGTTTTGCTGCGCCAATAGTTGCACTTACTTCTTCTGGATGATGAGCATAATCATCAACATAAGCAATTTTACTAGTCCTTAAATGCACATCAAACCTTCTGTTAATTCCTTTAAAAGTAGCAAGTCCTCTTGCAATATCCTTACATCCTAATCCTAAATAACAAGAAACAGCTGAGGCCGCAATAGAATTACTTACATTGTGAATGCCAGGTAAAATAAATTCTAAGCCTTCCTGTTTTTGCTCATATGACATTCCTGGCATAATATCTAAAGCCTTTAAATCAAAATTCATTTTCCCATCTTTTACTTTGATATTCTCAGCATAATAATCAGCATTTTTAGTTGCTGAATAAGTCAGTTTTGCTCCATATTCTGGAACGGGAAAATCAATAGAAACACTTTCCTCAACTAATAATAATCCTTTTTGTTTTATTTGTGTAGCAAACTGCACAAAAGCTTTCTCTAAATCTTCTTTATTTTCATAAACATCTAAATGGTCTGCATCTACAGAGGTAATAATTGCAATATCAGCATGTAACTGCAAAAATGATCTGTCATATTCATCTGCCTCAACAATCAAAATATTTCCTTTATCAGCCAATAATAAGTTAGTATTATAATTTCTACTAATACCTCCTAGAAATGCTGTTGATTCTTTACCTGCTTGTTTTAATATATGAGCCAAAATTGTAGAAGTAGTAGTTTTCCCATGAGTCCCAGCAACTGCAATTGTAAAAGATTGCTTACTGATCATTCCTAAAACTTCTGCTCTTTTGTAAACCTTAAATCCTTTATTGGTAAAGAAAGAAAGCACTTTATTTTCGCTAGAAATCGCAGGAGTATAAATAACTAAAATATCATTAAACCCTGCATTTTTTATAGGTTCTGGAATTTCATGTACATCATCAGAATAATGAATATTAATTCCTTCAGTTTCTAATTCTATACACAACTCAGATTTTACTTTATCATATCCAGAAACCATTTTTCCTTTAGAATTAAAATAACGCGCCAAAGCACTCATTCCAATCCCACCAACACCAATCAGGTAAATATGTTTGTATAAATCTAAGTTCATTTTACTAAATCTAATGCAATTTTTGCAATCTGCTCAGCTGCATCAGTTACGGCTATTTTTTTAATATTACTACTTAAAGAAGTTCTTAAATCTTCATTTTTAATCAACTCCTCCAGAGTACTTACAAGTTTACGGCTTGCATCAGCATCTTCTACAAGCAATGCGGCATTCTTATTAACTAGCGATTGTGCATTTTTATACTGATGATTTTCTGCAACATTTGGAGATGGAACCAATATAATTGGCTTTCCAACACAACACAATTCTGAAATAGCAATCGCTCCAGCTCTTGAAATAATTACATCAGCAGCAGCATAAGACAAATCCATTTCCTTAATAAATGTATAAGCATTAATCCCTTTTGTATTAACATCCGTGATGAAGTTTTGAGCTTTATCTTGATAAGAAATTCCAGTTTGCCAAATCAGATTTACATCCATATTTTTTATCTGATTGATGTTTTCTGCAATTGCATTATTAATCGTTAAAGCACCCAAACTACCACCCACAACTAAAACAGTTGGTTTTGTTTTGTCAATATTAAATTTCACTTGTCCATCTGTTACTTTATTATTAAAATCTAAAATACCCTCACGGATAGGATTTCCTGTGATAATCAATTTCTCAGTTGGAAAAAAGCGTTCCATCTCATCATATGCTACACATATCTTCTGCACATATTTTGCTAAAATTCTATTTGTAATCCCAGGATAAGAATTCTGCTCCTGAATAACAGTTGGAATGCCTTTTTTAGCAGCTGCATAAAGCAGTGGCGCACTAGCATAGCCACCAGTACCTATTGCTAAATCTGGCTTAAATTCTTTTACAATATTTTTTGCTTTAAATATACTATGAATCACTTTAAAAGGAAAAAGTAAATTTCGTTTATCTAACTTTCTTTGCAAGCCACTTATCCAAAGCCCTTTTATTTTATAGCCAGCAGCAGGAACTTTCTCCATCTCCATTCTATCCTCTGCACCTACAAAAAGAAACTCTACATTTTGCACTTTATTTTCTATTGCTTTCGCAATTGCTATGGCAGGAAATATATGTCCTCCAGTACCACCACCACTAATAATCACTTTAAGATTTTTCATATTCTCCTTCTATTGAATCTCTACTAATACTTAATACTATTCCTATTGCTATACAACTAAAAACTATTGATGTCCCCCCCATACTTATAAGAGGTAAAGTCTGCCCAGTTACTGGCATAATTTCTACTGAAACTAACATATTTATAAAAGCCTGAAACACTAAAGAAAACATCAAGCCAATTGCAACTAAACTACCAAAAACACTTTCTGATTTTAAGGAAATTCGCACTGCTCGAAAAAGTAAAATCAAATAAAATAAAATGGCAGAAACACCTCCAATCAAACCATACTCTTCTAAAATTATAGCGTAAATAAAATCAGAGTATGAATAAGGTAAAATACTCCTTTGCGTACTTTTTCCAGGACCAACCCCATAAATACCACCATTCTGAATAGCAACTAATGCTTGCGTTTGCTGATAATCTTTATCCATTTGTTGCTCATCACCGCCTGTAACAAAGTTATCTATCCTACTTACCCATGTTGCTGACCTAGGCATAACGCTAGTTCCTACAGGAGTCCATTTTGCAGAAGCATAAATAATAAATACTCCTATTAATGCCATTCCTAAAACTTTCATTATAAATTGAAATCTGATTTTCCCTACAAACATTAAAACCAAACCATTAATAAAAACTAAAGCTGATGTAGAGAAATTATTAGGTAATATTAGCAAGCACACTATGACCAGTGGTGCTAAAACATACCAAACAAATTCCTTAAATCCAGATAGATTATCTCTATTTACACTAATCTGACGAGCCATAAATAAAATAACTGTTAGTTTCGCAACATCAGAAGGCTGAAACTGTAAACCAACTATGTTTATCCACCTTGACGCACCATTTACAGTAACACCAATTCCCAACACTAAAACGAGTAATAATAAGCTCGTAAAATAACCTAATTGCCCTAACTTTGAAAAGTATTTAAACGGGATTAAATGCACAACATACATTGCAAAAAGTCCTATTAATAATTTTGGAATATGACTAATTAAATCAGACCATCCAGCAGCTGAATACACAACCATTATTGAGAATAATGAAAGTAAAATTACAATTGCCCAGATGATTTTATCACCTTTAAATTTTATATTTCCAAAGACTGAACTCACTTACAGTGTTCTTGCAGACTTTTTAAACTGAACCCCTCTATCCTCATAATTGGCAAACAAATCAAAACTTGCACAAGCTGGAGAAAGTAAAACAGTTTCACCTTTGTTTGCTAAGCTATAAGATTGATTTACCGCTTCTGACATTGTTGATGCCTGAACGATAGTATCTACCTTATCTTTAAAAGCATCTATTATATTCTGGTTGTTTTCTCCTAAGCAAATAATTGCTTTTACTTTTTCATCAACCATTTCCGCTAACTCAGAATAATCATTTCCTTTATCAACCCCCCCAACTATCCACACTACACCTTTAGTCATACTTTCTAATGCAAACCAACAAGCATTTACATTAGTAGCTTTTGAATCGTTAATAAAATCAATCCCATGTACTGTTAGCACATATTCCAATCTGTGTTCTACATTTTGAAAGTCTATCATTGATTGTCTGATTACTGAATCTTTAACTTCAAAAACTCTTGCAGCCATAGCAGCAGCCATTGAATTGAAGATGTTGTGTTTGCCTTGTAAGGCTAATTCTTGCATTGTCATAGTATTATTATTTAATTTAATTATGAATTCATTCTTATTTAAAAATCCTCCTTCTTTTTGTTCGTCTTTTAATGAGATTGGTAACTTTTTTGCTTTAGTTTTAATTTCTTTTACAATTTCATCATCTGCATTATAAACCAAGAAATCTTGTTCTTGCTGATTTTCTGTGATTTTGAATTTTGATGCTGAATAATTTTCTAGCTTATAATCATATCTATCCAAATGATCAGGAGTAATATTTAGTAAAATTGCTACATCACTTCTAAAATTTTTTATTCCATCAAGTTGAAAACTGCTTAATTCCAGAACGATATAATCGTAATCCCTTTCGGCAATTGATAGAGCAAAGCCAACCCCAACATTACCTGCTACTAAAACATCATATCCAGCATTTTTTAGCACATGTCCTAAAAGCAAAGTAGTAGTTGTTTTTCCATTACTTCCTGTGATAGCTGCAATTTTTGCTTTAGTATATCTAAAAGCAAATTCTACTTCCGAAATCAAAGGGATTTTTGCATTTTTAAGGTTCTGAATTAGCTCAACACTATCAGGGATTCCTGGACTTTTAATTACTTCATCAGCATTTAAAATTTTATCAAAAGTGTGATTGTTTTCTTCCCAATCAATCTCATTATTTAAAAGAACTTTTTTATTATCTTCAGTAATTTTTCCTTTATCAGAAACAAAAACTTCAAACCCTTTTTTCTTTGCTAAAACAGCCGCTCCTACTCCACTAATTCCTGCTCCTAAAACGACTATTCTTTTTACCATTATCTTAATTTAAGAGTAACAACTGTTATTACTGCAAGCATAATTCCAACTATCCAAAATCGAGTAACAATCTTACTTTCATGCATCCCTAATTTCTGATAATGATGATGTAGTGGAGCCATTTTAAATATTCGCTTACCCTCCCCAAATTTCTTCTTTGTATATTTGAAATAACCAACTTGCATTATCACGGATAAGTTTTCAACCAAAAACACCCCACATAAAATTGGAATCAATAATTCCTTCCGGATTAAAATAGCAACAACAGCTATTATCCCACCAAGAGCCAAAGAACCTGTATCCCCCATAAAAACCTGAGCTGGGTAAGAATTATACCACATAAAACCGACACAAGCCCCAACAAAAGCAGACATGTAGATTACAAGTTCTCCCGTATCTGGGATGTACATAATATTTAAATAATCAGCTGCAATAATATTGCCTGACACATAAGCAAAAAGCGCCAAAGTAGCCCCAATAATTGCTGAAGTTCCTGTAGCTAAACCATCTAAACCATCCGTCATGTTTGCTCCATTACTTACCGCTGTAACAATTACAACAACTATCAAAACAAATAAAATCCAAGCGTAATCTTTTGCCGTATCACCCATCCAAGAGGTTAATGACTGATAATCAAATTCATTATTTTTAAAGAATGGAGTAGTTGTTTTAGATGATTTCTGAGCCAAACTAATTGAGCCAACAACTTCCGTTTCTGATGATAAACTTACTTCATCTTTCACCACTATATCAGAATGAAATACCATCACTATTCCAACAATTAATCCTATTCCAATTTGCCCTATTACTTTAAACCTACCTGCCAAACCTTCTTTATCTTTCTTAAATACTTTAATATAATCATCAATAAAGCCGATAGAGCCTAGCCATACAGTAGAAACTAGCATAATTTGGATGTAGATATTATCCATTTTCGTAAATAATAAAGTAGGAATCAATATTGCACCCAAAATAATTAGCCCACCCATAGTTGGAGTTCCTTTCTTACTCTCCTCCCCCGCTAAACCCAAAGTTCTAACTTCCTCACCAATTTGTTTTCTTTGGATAAACCTGATTATTTTTCCTCCAAAAACTAAGGAAACTAACAAGGATGTAATCACTGCCATAGCAGCACGAAAAGAGATATACTGGAACAAGCCTGCCCCAGGGAAATCATATGCACTTTGTAGATATTCAAATAAATAGTATAACATTAGTCTTTAATTATATTTAGTGATTGTTTTAGTTCTTCCATATCATCAAAAGGAAATTTTTCTCCTTTAATTTCTTGATATTTTTCATGTCCTTTTCCTGCAACAAGTATTATATCGGTATCATTTGCCAATCTGCAAGCAGTTTTAATTGCTTGTTTTCTATCAGAAATAACAAGTACTTTCTTATTTTGCACAGGATCCAATCCTGCAAGCATATCATCAATAATTGCATCAGGACTTTCTGATCTCGGATTGTCAGAAGTTAAAATAACTTGAGTGCTTAAGTCACAAGCAACTTTTGCCATTAGTGGCCTTTTACTTTTATCTCTATCTCCACCACAGCCAATTACAGTAATCAACTGTTCTGCATTACTTCTGATATTATTAATTGTAGAAAGTACATTCTTTAAAGCATCATCAGTATGAGCATAATCAACTATCCCAGTAATTTGATTTTCTGATCGAATAAACTGAAACCTTCCTTCAGCAGAATTTAGCATACTTAAAGCTGTAAGTACATCATAATCTTCAAAGCCAAATTGATTAGATATAGCGTAAACAGAAAGAATATTGTAAGCATTAAAATCACCTATCAATTTCACCCAAACATCAACTTTATTAATTTGCAATAACATGCCTTCAAACTGATTCTCTAAAACTCTACATTTATAATCAGCAATTGATTTTAGAGAATAAGTAAGCTTTTTCGATTTTGTTCCTTCAAGCATTTTCATGCCGTTTTTATCATCTTTATTAACTAATGAAAAAGCATCTTTTGGCAAAGCATCAAAGAATAATTTTTTCACATCTCGGTATTCAGCAAAAGTGTTGTGATAATCTAAATGATCTTGCGTAAGATTTGTAAAAACTCCTCCAGCAAAATTCAAGCCATTAACCCTTCCTTGCGAAAGTGCATGTGAACTCACTTCCATAAAGCAATACTCACAACCTTTCTCTAACATTTCACTTAGCAAAAAGTTTATATGTAAAGCATCAGGAGTTGTATGAGTAGATGGAATTACCTGCTCAATAATTTTATTCTGAATTGTAGAAAGCATTCCTGCTTTTACATTCAAAAACCCAAACAATTGATGCAATAAACTAACAATTGTTGTTTTTCCATTTGTCCCAGTAACGCCAACTAATTTTATTCTATCAGATGGATTGTTATAAAAATTACTTGCAATAATTCCCAGAGCGTCATGGGAGTTTTCAACTTTAATATAAGTTATATCTTCATTAATATTAGCAGGAATTTGCTCAACAATAATTGCAATTGCACCTTTTTCAATGGCACTATCTATAAATTGATGACCATCAGAAATAGTTCCATTTATAGCAACAAATAGTCCATTTACATTAACCTTTCTTGAGTCAAAAGCAATGTTTGAAATTTCAATATCAGTAGAACCAACTACTTTATCAATACTTACTTTATATAGAATATCTTGTAAATTCATTAAGCTAATTCTAATTTAATTAAGTTTCCTTTTTTGAACTTAACTCCCTTTTTAATCGACTGACTAACAACCGATCCAGACCCCTCAATATTTACATTTAAACCATATGTTTCTAGCAAATAGACTGCATCTTTCAAGTTCATCCCTTTCAAGTTTGGCATCTTTCCTCCTTTTAAATCCTCTTCAATTTTTCTTACCATTAGCTTTACTTCTGATTTTGATGTTTGTGATACCATCCAATTTGATTCAGTATTTTGTGTAGGAATATTAAGTTCAGTCAAAATTTGATTTGCATCAAAAGTCTTACCTTGTTTTACTTTTGGAAGATTTGTAAATGCATCAGTACTAATAATCGGATTATGAATATCCATATCAAGCGCATAGACTTTATCGGCTAACTCTTTAAAGATGGGAGCAGCAACTTTCCCTCCGTATACCTGGCCATTCTTAGGATTATTAATTACAACTATGCAGGAATATTTTGGATTATCAGCTGGAAAAAATCCAGCAAAAGAAGCTTGGTACTTTTTCTCCACATCTTCCTTTCTACCAGCATAATTCAGAACTGTTGTCCCTGTTTTACCAGCAATTTTGTATTTATCGGTACGGATATTTATAGCTGTTCCTTCTTCAACTACACCTACCAACAAAGGCAAAATTTCTTTTATTGTTGATTCTGAGCAAATAGAAGGGTTTACAACAACAGGGCTTTTTTCTTCAATAATATTTCCGTCCATCATTATGGCTTTAGTAAAAATTGGGTTCATCATTTTACCATTATTGGCAATTGCATTGTAAAAAGTTAGCATATGAAGAGGCGTTAATGCCATTTCATACCCAGTGGACATCCATGGTAAAGTAACCCCTGACCAACCTCTTTTATTTGGGATTGGCATTCTTAAACCATCATCAGGAAATGGTAATTCCAAATTTAGTGGTGTGCTTAATCCCATTTTATAAATTCGATCAGTATACTCAGTAGGATTTTTCTTATAATTATCATTTATAATTTTTGAAATCCCAACATTAGAGGAAATAATAAACGCTTTTTTAATCGTTACATTTTTAAAATTATGAGGAGAGTCCCTCATTTCTACACCATCATGTATTGTTCTGCCTTTTTGCAAATTCACAGAATCATTTACTGTAAATTTCCCATCCTCTAATCCAGCAATTATAGATGCTAATTTAAAAGTTGAGCCAGGCGCATCATGTTGAGCTATTGCATAATTAAAATTCTCCCTTACTCTATCAGAAGTATCTTTACGCAAGTTTGCAATAACCTTCACCTCACCTGTTTTTACCTCCATCATTATTACGCAACCCCAATCTGCATTTTCTTTTATTAAGGTTTGTTCCAATGATTTTTCAGCAACATCCTGCATGTCAATATTAATAGTTGTTAAAATATCTCTACCAGCTTTTGGTAAACTATTCCCCTCTGAGTCTTGAGGAACCCAAGCTCCTTGTGCAATTTTTCTTTTTAAATGCTGACCATCAAATCCAGATAATACTTGATTAAAAGCCACCTCAATTCCAACTGGATTCACATCTCTTAAAACACCAACAGTTCTTTGTGCAAGCAAACCAAAAGGCACTTCTCTATGAGGCCTTTGCTCTGCTATTAATCCTCCTCTATTTTGTCCCAATTTAAATACCGGAAGACTTTGCAAAACTTTTAATTCATTATGTGTAACCTTCAATTTCAAAAGGACATATTTATTTTTTCTTGATTTTTTAGCTAATCTTAAAAACCGCTCGTATTCCTCAGTAGATTTATCAGCAAACAAATCACTCAAACCCTCAGAAATCTCCACAATATGCTTATCAAAAAGCACTTTGCTTATCACACTTAAATCCAGATGAATTTTATAGAGTGGCATTGAAATTGCAAGTAAAGATCCATCATCAGCTAATATATTTCCTCTTGGGGCTTCAACTGTAAAAAACCTTGGCTGACTAGTAGTGTTAATCAATTCATCAAACTGCTGAATTTTTACAATTTTAGCAACTACACCAACAGCAAGAAGGAACACGAATAAGTAAAGTCCTATGATTCTTAAATTGCTATTTTTTGTAGTTTTCTTCACTATTTTTCAATGATTATTGGAGGAGTTAATGATGTTTTTAAGCCTTGTTCATTCACAATATTTTCAATTACTGATCTCCTGTACATACTCATCAAATCAGATTTTGTAGTAATATAAACCAACCTTAAATCAGCTACTTCTTTTTCTAATGAAATAGATTGCTTTAATAATTTTTCTGCTCGGAAAGAAGAACTGATATTTACCAAAACCAAAAACACTATCATTAATAAAAAAGGCACATATTTTCTATTGCTTTCTTCAGCAATAAACTCACCCCTCATAATTGAGATAAGTGTATTTGATGTGTCTTTTTTAGTTGTCATTTGATTTTTCAGCTATTCTTAATTTTGCACTTCTTGCTCTTGAATTTTGTTTAATCTCATCAGCAGTAGCAACAATTACTTTTCTATTTATTTCTTTTAACTCTTTAATCGGATTCCCAAAAAAATCCTTCTCTGCATTTCCTTCCAAATTCCCTTTCTTCATTAGGTTTTTAACCAATCTATCCTCTAAAGAATGATAAGAAAGCACTACCAATCTTCCTTCAGGGTTTAACATATCTACTGCACTTAAAAGCATTTCCTCCAAAGCAACAATCTCATCATTCACTTCTATTCTAATAGCTTGGAAAATTCGAGCCAAAAACTGATTTCTATATTTTTCAGGAACTATTTTTGCAACTACAACAATAAGTTCGGTAGTAGTATTTATCTTTTCAACTTGTCTTGCGTTTACAATTTCCTTGGCTATTCTTCTTGAGTTTTTTAACTCTCCATATTTATAAAGAACATTAGCCAAATTTTCTTCAGAATAATCATTTACTATTTCCTTTGCCGACAAATCAGATTTAGGGTTCATTCGCATATCCAATTCTCCTTCAAATCGAGTAGAAAAACCTCTTTCAGCAACATCAAATTGATGAGAAGAAACTCCCAGATCAGCTAGAATCCCATCAACTTTTTTCACCCCCTCCATTCTTAGAAAATTCCTTAGATATCTAAAGTTGGCATCAATCAATTTAAATCCATCTTGCCGCAAATTATTCTCATATGCATCAGTATCCTGATCAAACGCAAATAATTTACCTCCATCCAGATGTTTCATTATTTCTTTAGAATGACCACCACCACCAAAAGTGACATCAACATAAATTCCTGTGGGCTTTATATTTAACCCTTCAATACATTCGTTTAATAAAACTGGGCTATGATATCCCATCCGATCCGTCTAATGGTTGATTACCCATCACCTCTTCAGCTAAATCACCAAAATCCTTTAAAGATTCAGCCACTGAACTTTCATATTTATCTTTATCCCAAATCTCAATCATATTTACTGATGATGAAAGGACAATTTGTTTTTGCAATCCAGCAAAAGACAATAAATCCTTAGGAATTAAGAACCTACCAGAACCATCTACATCAACTACTTTCAATCCAGCCATATAGGATCTGATAAAATCATTATTCTTTTTAACAAAACGATTCAACTTATTTACTTGCCCAACAACTTCATTCCATTCTTGCATAGGATGAATCTCCAGACACTGATTAAAAACTGACCGTTTAATTACGAAACCATCTCCAAGCACTTTTTGCAACTGCTTTTTTAAAGCAGAAGGAAACATTACACGCCCTTTGGCATCTGCTTTACATTCGTATGTTCCAATTATATTAATCACTTTGTTCTTGTTTAAATCTGGGTGCTAATATACGAATAAACCCCACTATTCCCCACTTAACCCCACTTTGTTGATAACTTCCACCACAACACCCTGTTTTGAGCTCATTTTAACCTAGGCGTTGCTATTAACAAATATTTTCGTTTATTTGCA
>ENA-OSET01002691-OSET01002691.1-sediment-metagenome-genome-assembly--contig:-NODE-2691-length-16923-cov-9.502374_pt1 | contig 16923 bp, 10 predicted proteins | sample MGYA00237882_ERZ534229 | MGnify/ENA primary metagenome ERZ534229 (study PRJEB26408, sample SAMN06266212) | sediment metagenome | isolation source: Hudson Canyon methane seep mesocosm | place... | reverse complement strand
AATGCATTTCTAAGTTGTCTTTTGACTAATCTTTTAGTGCTTAATAATTCTTCTTTAGCGACTTTATAATCGAAGTGTGCCTGTTTGGATCGTGAACTTATCAGGCCGCCTTGAAAAAGAGGGATATTCAGCTGTAAGCCCACACTCTGGTTGTCTCCTCGTGAGCCAAAGCTGCTATTAACATCTTGTACTGCATAACTGGCAACAATATCCAGTGTGGGTACATGTCCTGACTGCTGAAGTGAAATGTCTTTTCTAAATACTTCAGCCTGGTTAAGGGCTGAAATAATATTTAAATTACTGGTTTCAGCGACTTTAATCCATTCTAAAATATTATTTGGGGCGGGGGGCAGAAGATTGATAGATTTAGAAAGATTATTTATCTTAAAATCCTGTTCACCAATAATTTCAATCAGTGCTTCTTTGGTATCATCTAAATTATTTTCAGCATCAATCTGATTTGCTCTGGCCTGGTCATAAGCCGCTTTTGCTTCATAAACATCGGTAATGGCTATCAGGCCGACATCAAACCGTTGTTGAGCCTGCTCTAATTGCCTTTCGATAGCTTTAAGTTCTGATACGGTAAACTCAAGGTTATCTTCAGCAGCTAAAATATTAAAATAGGCTTCTGAGGTTTTGACCATCGTGTTTTGCAATTGTGCTTGAAAATCAGCTTCAGCTTTTGCAATTCTATTACTTGATTGATCTAGTTGTACCCAGTGTTCCCAATGAAAAACGGGTTGAGAAAAATTTACTGTGAAGCCATGATTCCAATAGTTTTGAGTTCCTGCACTTTGAAAGTTAGCCTTTTTACTATGAATTCGATCACGACTGCTGCGTGCTGTAACAGAAATCGTAGGTAACATATTTGCAATACTTTGAGCTTTACTTTCCCCTACTGAATATTGATTAAAATATGCTTTTTTTAGCTGGGGGTCATTTTCAATTGCCAGTTGATAAATGCTACTTAGGTCTTGAGCAAATGCAGTATCAAAGCAGAGTGCTAATAAAATAATTCTGACTAACTTAATTTTCAAAATAAAATCTCTAGTATTTATGACAGTATGACTATAATAAGTGTAAAGAATATACCACAGAGTAGCTGTTCACCTTAGAATCATTGAAATGCAAATATAATGAAGAAAAAAAATTCCGTAATCATTTTCTCTCTGATAAGTGTCTTATTATCAGGATGTTCCAGTTTAGGTAAAGGTGTAACCGAGGCAATTCTTGAAAAGCAGGAAGCCGAAGACACCCGTGTCTGTGAAGTTTGGGGCCCCGCATTTTCGGGGTTGCAACCTCATATAGAATTAAGCAAAGGTAAAATGAAGGTGCTGATGGTTCATGGGGTAGGGGATCATAAGCCGGGCTATTCAACTGAGTTTTTTGAAAAATTAGCAAAAGAACTCAATTTAACAGTGACGGCAAAAACCTATAAAAACATACAGCTCAGTGATGTTAATAATCCTGATAAAGAATTAGGGAATTTACGTATAAATCGTTATATGAATAAAGATCAGTCTCAAGAACTGATGTTTTACGAATTAACCTGGTCAGATATAACTGCTCAGGAAAAAGAAGTGTTAGCTTATGATAATTCGGGTGAATATTCATTTAGAAGGGCCGAAATCAATGATTTAATGAAACGTTTTTCTAATGATACTGGCCCAGACCCCATTATATATCTGGGAGAAAGCAGAGAAGCTATTTTAGATTCCTTTGAACAATCATTTTGCTGGATGACATCTGGAAACTGGGATGATTTACCTACTAATACCAAAGCAGTTTGTGATAACCCTAAGACTTCGGCCATTAACAATGACCAATATGCCCTGATTTCTCATAGTTTAGGTAGTAGAATGACTATTGATGGCATGCAACGCATTGCCTCTAAGTTCGGAGCGGATGCAACTAAAAGTAGCATTAACGCTGCTCTAAAGCAAAAGACTATCCCAATTTATATGATGTCTAATCAGTTACCTATGTTGCAATTGGGTCGAAAATTACCAGAAGTCAGTGGGCAAAAGGATCAGTATTGCAAGGTAGGAGGGAAGAGCTACTCCCAGCGTATGTTAGCTAAAACGCCAATCATTGCATTCAGTGACCCGAATGATTTATTAAGTTATGCAATACCTCATGGCTTTGTTGAAAAATATTTAGACTCCAGACTATGTATTGATATCACTAATATCAACATAAACGTAGCATTTGTTTATGATGTTTTTGGTCTGGGGAAATTAGCCAACCCAATGGAAGCCCATATTGGCTACGATACCGATGATAGAGTTGTGGCTTTAATAGCCAAAGGGATTGGAAATCTAGCGACAGCGGGTATAGTCAATGATCGATGCCGTTGGATAGAAACTATTGAATAAAATAGTAGAGAGGTAGCATGCTACCTCTCTACGCCTAAAGCCAGGTGTTAGCCCTTAAATGACAACATCAAAAAAAATTTACCTGATTTATTCTGGTTGTGTTGAAGCAGAATTAGAGAAAATAACGAGACATCCTTTGCTCTGCGAAAAGGCTGTCGAGTTACGAAAAGTCAAATTATCAGAACTCAGTTCCATTCATATACATGATGAACTAAACCATGCCTTGCTGTGGATCGAACAAAAAGATTATTCACAAGTACTGTCGTTTGCTGAGCAAAAGAAAATATCTCTAGGTTTTTTACCTATCAAAAGCGATGAACCTTGTCAGTTTTTTAAAAGCCTTGGTTTACCCAATGATTTTGATGCCTGTTTAGAAATTGCTCTACACCCGGAACCGATTTTTATTGATTTAATTAGCTGTAATAAGGAAGTCGTTACCCATGGGGTTAATCTGGAAAACCAGACCACCATGTCAGAGTTTATGGGTGATAGTCATGAATATAAAGGCTGGCACAAGATTCAGTTTAGAATTAAACGTTTTATCCACGCTTTTTCTTTAACGCCTCACCCAGTCACACTAGTAACGGCGAAAGAAAAAACGCTAGCAACGGCTATCACGGGGATGGTGTTACTAGACTTTCATAGAAGTGGGGCTTTAACCCATTTATTTAAAGAATCGATTTCCTTGCGAGATAAACGTATTTCAGTGGCTTTATTTGCTCCACAATCGATACTGTCTTACTTACAATTATCTAGTGCTAGTTTAATAGGCACACAAAAAACAAGTTTACCACAGCAGATAGGCTATATTCGAACAGCATCATTACTGATTAAAACCCCGGTAGATACCCATTATCTGGTCAATAAAACAGCATTAACAACCAGAGAGCTGTTGATTGAAACGCTGAGTGACGGAGTTAAGGTTAATGCGGGTGAAAAATTTAGGGAAAGCCAGCAATTTAGTGACGATAAAGAAAATGTTATTTGTGATCAGTTACCACAACAAGAAAGTCGAATAAAATATCTGGGAGAAACATTGCCTTTTTTCTCGCATGCGCTGGAATCAGACTTTAAAGATTTATTTATATCTCTAAAAGAAAGTGCCCAGATCAGTAACACCTATGTGTTGTTGATGGTGTTGAGCACATTGCTGGCTACTTTGGGATTGTTTTTGAATAGTCCCTCAGTTGTTATTGGAGCCATGGTACTTGCGCCTTTAATGGCACCAATAATTTCATTGTCCATGGGGGTATTGCGCTCAGATACAGAATTAGGTCGACGTTCATTTTCCACCCTGTTCACGGGAATGTTAATAGCTTTAACATTATCTGCTTTAATGGCGGCTTTGCTTCCTTTTCAGGAAGTCACTAACGAGATAGAAGGGCGATTACATCCCTCTACCTTAGACTTGTTGGTGGCGGTGCTTTCAGGGGTGGCAGGGGCCTTCGCCAATGCCAGAGAGAATATTGCTAAAAGTTTACCGGGGGTTGCTATAGCTGTTGCGCTTGTCCCGCCGCTATGTGTTTCAGGTATCGGTATCGGCTGGTTAAATTTTGAACTGTTTTATGGTGCCATGTTATTGTTTTTGACTAACTTAACTGGCATTATCATGGCAGCAGGGCTATCATTTATGGTGATTGGTTTTGCGCCTTTTTCGCGGGCTAAAAAAGGAATTGTACTTTCAGTTTTTATGGTCTCGGTTATTTCAGTTCCACTGTTGCTATCTTTCTATAACATGGAGGAAGTAGCAGCTGTTAAAAAACAACTGCTAAGTCAAAATTATCAGATTGCCGGACAATATCAGCAATTACGTAATATTAAAGTTAGACTGGGTTCACCCTTAATAATCAGTGGCGATTTAATCAGTACACGTTTTCCTGATAGCCTTGTGTTGGCTCAATTTGAACAGCATCTTGCTGAGCAGCTTGGTCAGCCAGTTTCCGTGGATTTTTCCATTCGCTTAGTTACAGAAAAATATTTTTACTAAAAAGGGGGGCTGCTAAGTCCTTTTTGTCTTAATTAAGTAGCATTGAGATCCTGACACAAGTAATTGAATTTTTTCAATACCAATACCTGAAGCTTAAGATAAGCAAGTTCTAGAATTAGTTTTATCAGTACGGAAAATAGCAACGCTTTTTGCAGACAGTAGCTGTAAAAACACACGCACTAAAAAAGTAAGTTCAATTTTTATTCTCTATATGTTTAGCCGTTTTTCTAAATAGAAAAAAACAAGGAATTGTAATGTTACAAGAATTTTTTAATTTTCTTTTCAGTCCTCAAGGATTTATGCCACATGGCTTTTGTTTTCTATGGCAACCTACAATCTTATGGCTAACAGTCGTCTCGGATATCGTTATCTTCCTGTCTTATTTATCCATTCCTTTTGCCTTAGCTTATTTTGCTTATAAACGACGGGATCTAAAAAAAAGAAGTCTGCTCATTCTTTTTTCAATTTTTATTTTTGCTTGCGGTGCAACACATTTATTGGCTGCTGTTAATATCTGGTTTCCACTTTATGGACTGACTTCTGTTGTTAAACTGATAACAGCGTTGGTCTCGTTGTTGACGGCAATACTATTATGGCCTTTAATCCCCGTTGCACTGCAGATTCCGAGTCCACAGCAATTACAAAAGGCTAATGCAGATTTAAAAAACTTGAATACTTCATTGGACCAACAAGTTAATGAACGTACCCAGGCGTTACAAAAGAGCCAGAACTATTTACAACATGCGATGGCATTAAGTCCGTCAGTTATCTATCGCTTATCCCCAACAGGAAACCCATCTTCTCCATTCAGTGTTAGCTTTATTTCAGAAAGAATTACTGAAATGGTGGGCTTTGAACCAGATGAGTGGTATACAAATGCAACATTATGGATTGATCATATTCACCCTGATGATATTGCTACTGCTTTGAAAAAAATGCCGTTATTAATGACACAGGGTTCTTTGACACACGAATATCAATTTAACAAAAAAGGTGGTGGTTATTGTTGGATTAGAGATGAGTTGATTGTCGATTATGATGACAACCAACAGGTGAAAGATATATTTGGTTCGTGGTCGGATATTAGTCTGTATAAAGAAACCGAAGCTGATTTAAGTATTGCAGCTGCGACATTTGAAACTATGCAGGCCATTATTATTACTGATGCTGAAGGCAAAATTGTTCGTGCTAATAAAGCCTTTACTGAAATGACTGGGTACTCAGTGAATAGTATATTGGGGGAAAACCCAAGTATTCTAAAATCGGGGAATCATAACGATAAATTTTATCAGGATATGTGGCAGAAATTATTAGAGACAGGTTCATATCAAGGGGAGTTTTGGAACCGTAAGGATACGGGAGAAATTTTCCCTATCATGCAGAGTATCACAGCGGTGAGGAATAAAAACAATGAAGTGACTCATTATGTCTCAGTCGCTAGCGACATTACTGAACATAAAGCAAAGGAGAAGGAAATAAAGACACTTGCTTATTATGATGCACTAACTCAATTACCTAACCGAATACTTTTGACTGATCGATTTACTCAAGCTCTGGCCCATTGTAAGCGTAAAAAAAATCTACTTGCTGTCTGTTTCCTGGACTTGGATAACTTCAAACCTGTTAATGATCTTTATGGGCATGATGTAGGTGACAAATTACTTGTTGAAGTCGCTGACCGTATCAAATCAACAGTAAGAGATGAGGATACTGTCTCTCGTCAAGGTGGAGATGAATTTGTTCTTTTATTAGGTAGTATTGAATTATATTCTCAGTGCGAACAGATGTTGCAACGAGTTATTGAGTCAATTGCTCAACCTTATATGATTGGCGGCAATTTACTTTCAATTAGTGCTTCAATCGGTGTAACGTTATATCCCATAGATTCTTCCGACTTTGATGCTTTGATGAGGCATGCTGACTATGCAATGTATCAAGCAAAGTTAGCCGGACGAAATCGTTACTATTTATTTAATACAGAGCAAGACCAGCAAATCATCAAAAAAACCATTCAACTTCAAGAAATCCAACAAGCTTTATCTAATAACGAACTGTGTTTATATTACCAGCCTAAAGTGAATATGAAGACTGGGGAGGTATTTGGTGTGGAAGCTTTGATTCGTTGGAACCATTCTGAAAAAGGCATAGTAACTCCTGTTGAATTCTTACCTATTATTGAAAGTACTGAATTAGAACTTTTAATCGGCCATTGGGTTGTTAATGAAGCATTGAGTCAGCTTAATGATTGGAAATCACAAGGTATTGAACTTGAAATGAGTATCAATATTTCTTCATATTATTTACAACAAGCTTCTTTTATTAGTGACCTTGAAGCATTATTGGCAATGTACCCAAACGTAGACCCTAAATATGTACAATTAGAAATATTGGAAAGCAGTGTATTAGGCGACTTGAAATCCATTAGTCGTACCATTGATATATGCATGCAAGATTTAGGTCTAAATGTCGCCTTGGATGACTTTGGTACTGGCTATTCATCATTAACCCACTTGAGAAATTTAGCAGCTAAAACCATTAAAATTGATCGGTCGTTTATAAGAGACTTGCTAGATGATCCTAATGATTATGCCATTATTGATGGCATCATTGGCTTGTCGAACACTTTTAACCGTGAGGTGATTGCAGAGGGTGTTGAAACATTAGAGCATGGACTTATGTTGCTCATGATGGGATGTCATCAAGCTCAAGGGTATTTTATTTCTTGCCCCATACCCGCAGATAAATTTACTACCTGGCTAACTAACTTTACAGTAAATCAAGAATGGCAACGTGTTGGAAATAAAGTCTTCACAACTAAAGAGACTAAAATACAGCTCCTAAAACTTAGCTTAAAACGCTGGCAAAATCATTTTGAAAAAAACATTCTTGATTCACCTGGAAACATACAGCAATGGCCAATATTAAACAAAACAATATGTCATTGTGGTGTTTTAATTAAGCGAGCACGGGAAGAGGCTTTATTTGAAGAAAACTGGTTGAACAAGCTGGATGAGGCTCATGATTCAATACACCACATTGCAGAAGATTTGTTTAATAAACACCAAAAAGGTGAGCTGTCTAAAGCTAGAGATGGCTTGGGAGACTTACATAAAGCCGTTGAGCTGATGTTTAGCTATTTTGAAAAGCAGTTCGGCAGTATGAGTTAGTACACATAAAGGTACACAGTTTTTTTGCTGTATTTCATATCTACGGGAGACAAATAGTTATTTGCAAAATAAATTCTCTCTCGATAAATCAGTTCTAGTTTTAAACTGGCACTGATGAATAATTCAGTTTTCATGGTATGGAAGAAGCTTGCTGCCACAGCATTATCCCCGCAGTTCCCTTTACGGCTCATTGATTGAATCACATTGAAAATCTAAAGGTGACTTTTCCTTCTTATTGATTAGTCACCCTCACGGTCATCAGCTAAAACTGATTGGCTAGGCACATCATTCATTTCCTGGTTAAGGAGTACAAATAATTTACTGGAGATAATTTCATGCTTATGTAATTCTTTTAAAGTGTCTTTCTTGGTAATCTTCAATAATGATTTAGCTGATTGTTCATTTAAATCATCTAACAGACCTTTATTCGTTTGAATTTCATTTTTCATTTGCAGTACTGTTTTGTTTTTTAAGTACTGATAGATATTTTTTACATTTTGTAAGGCTTGCGGGTCATCAAAAATTTCAATTAAAGGTGATTTTTCTAAAGAATCTAATTCATCTATCGCTTTGTTTATCAGTTTGTGTTGTGTGCGGTAATAAAGGTAAAGCTCTTGTGAATCAGTCAATTTTTCTGGTAAAAACAAAATATCTCTAAGAAAACTACTGAAACGGCCTAACCATGAATTTAAATAGGTATTAAGAGACTGTAACTTGGGCACATCCTGTTCAACGCGTTCAGTTTGAGTTTCTAGGATTGACAGGTTTTTTTTATAGATACTCTCATTAATTTCGTCACGCCTGAATAATTCCTTAAGTTCTGTTTTTTGTAGAGCCAAGGTATAAATTCGTAACATATTTTCAACCACATGGCTTGAATTTTCAGTGGTTTCCTGGCACTGCTTACAAACCTGTTTATGCAGGTTTTTATATTCAGTTGTTAGCGCATGATATTGCGCCTCATTAATATCTTGATGTTCGAAAAGTTGTTTAATTCTTACGTTCATGGTTTGAAAAATGAGTGCTTTACTTTTGAAATAACTCATTTGTTCATGAGGGAGTAGGGCGTCAATCTTTAACCAGTGAACAACTTTCCCCATGGTGGTGGCTTTAATTAATAAGGTGAAATAAATACTGCCGATGGTAATAGCAATAATAAATTCTTTAATTGAAAAATCATAATGCCAGGCGGGAAGGGTAATATCATCTGGAATTAATAACACCATAATAACGGCGATAGACCCTCGTAAACTACCCCAGGAGAGGAGATGCTGCCAGTTTATCGGGATGTTTTCTTCAGATTTAACTTGATAGTTGGCAATTCCAATTGATAAATAAATGGATACAGCCCTGGCGATAGCAACTACCAGAATCATGATAAAAATAGGCAGGATGGCAATGTCCAATGAAATGGTTAAACTGGTGAATAACAAGCCCATTAAAATAAACACCAGCGAGTTGGAAATAAAAGCGAAATATCCCCAAAACTTCTCCATGTATTCTTCCACCCCAACGGACATCTTAAAGCGGCCGAAATTACCCATAACAATGGATGACACCATGGTGGCAATAATAGAAGAAAAATGAATGGCATGGCCGTAAATGACTAGTTTCTCAGAGATAAGCTCGGTTAATAGAAAGGTAAAATGAGCGACTAACAGTGTTAAGGTGATTTCTAGATGCTCATGGCCTTTAACCCATTCTATAAGTTTAGAAAATAACAAACCCATAAACAAACCAAACAATACACCTCCCACTATCATGGTAGAGAATGAGAAAATACCTTGTAACACAGTTGAGTAGCCATGATAACCATGTAGCATGATTTCCAGAAAAACCAGAAACAGGGCAAATGCAGTTCCGTCATTAAAAAGACTTTCACCTTCAAAAATCAAAGTTAAGCGATGAGGGGCGCCATATTCCTTAAATAAGGCCAGCACGGCCACTGGGTCTGTTGCAGAAATAATGGCACCAAATAACAAGGTAACCAACAGCGGAATTTCAAAGCCAATAAACTGAAAGATCCAAAAACTGACATAACCAATAAAGAAGGTCGAAATCAGCAATCCTATAATCGCCAAAATACTAATTGAGTACTTATTTTCCTGAATATTTCTAATCTTGATGTTATAAGCCGATTCAAAAATAAGTATCGGTAAAAAAACAAAAAACAACAATTCTGGCGTAAGTTGAAAACTGGTAATAAAAGAAAACATTTCAACTTTAGACAGTGGCACCAGAAATGAGCCACCAATAACGAGAAGTACCGTGTAGGGTATACGCGTTTTCAGCGAAATGATGTTGATCCCCAGAGAGAACAACATCAAAGTGAAAACAGATAAATAAACATCAAGTGACATTGTAAAATTCTCCCTGGGTATACAACAGTGTTTGTTAATTATAGCTTGTGCTGAAGATTCGTAGGAATCATAGCAAAAGAAACCCTGTCCCGTTGTAAGATATTTTTCTGATTAAAAATTAACCATGAAATTTTAGCCTGTAGCTGCTGATTTTACAGATCAAAAGAGTAGCGAAAAGTTATTAAAATAGATGTTCTATTTTCGGTATAATTAGGTAATTTTTTTATACTATATAGTCGTTAGAGCATTATGTCGGAAATCAATAAAGTTGTGTTGGCCTATTCGGGCGGATTAGATACCTCTGTTATCTTAAAATGGCTGGAAGATGTTTATTCCTGTGAAGTTGTAACCTTTACCGCTGATGTTGGGCAGGGTGAGGAAGTTGAGCCAGCAAGAGCAAAAGCTGAAGCCATTGGTATTAAAGAGATTTATATTGATGATATGCGTGAAGAGTTTGCCAGGGATTTTGTTTTCCCCATGTTTCGTGCAAATGCAATTTATGAGGGCGAATACTTATTAGGTACCTCTATTGCTCGGCCTCTTATTGCAAAACGTTTAATTGAAATTGCTAATGAAACAGGTGCTCAGGCAATATCACATGGTGCGACGGGTAAAGGGAATGATCAGGTCCGATTTGAATTAGGCGCTTATGCCTTGCGCCCTGACATTCATATTATTGCGCCCTGGCGTGAATGGGATCTTAACTCGCGTCAGTCATTGTTAGATTATGCAGCAGAGCATGGCATTGCTGTGGAAAATAAAAAAGGTAAAAAATCGCCTTATTCGATGGATGCTAACTCACTTCATATTTCTTATGAAGGCGATATTCTGGAAGATCCCTGGAATGAGCCAGAAGAAAGCATGTGGAAATGGACTGTTTCACCTGAAAATGCGCCTGATGTAGCAACATACCTGGAATTAAGTTATTTAAAAGGTGATATTGTTGCGATTGATGGTGTTCCACATACCCCTAATGAAGTCATGGAAAAGTTGAATTCAATTGGCGGTGCTAATGGAGTGGGTCGTTCTGACATTGTTGAAAATAGATATGTCGGAATGAAATCTAGAGGCTGTTATGAAACGCCTGCTGGAACCATTATGCTAAAAGCCCATAGAGCAATGGAATCACTTACGCTGGATAGAGAAGTAACACATTTAAAAGATGAGTTAATGCCTCGCTATGCAAAGTTAATCTATAACGGTTACTGGTGGAGTCCTGAGCGTGAAATGCTGCAGACTATGATTGATCACTCTCAGCTTACTGTCAATGGAACTGTCAGAGTTAAGTTGTATAAAGGTAGCATAGCTATAGTTGGTCGAGAATCTAAAACGGATAGCCTGTTTGATGAAAGTATTGCTACTTTTGAAGATGATGAGGGTGCTTATAACCAAAAAGATGCTGAAGGTTTTATTAAGCTGAATGCATTAAGAATGCGGATTGCGGCAGGAAAGAAGTCATAAGAAGTTCTTTGTGTAGGTGACGGTGACGGCTTAAACAGAAGTTAGGTTGTGCTTTTTGATGTGAATTGTAAAAAATATTGGATTAGGGTTTGGTGAAAAGGATGTTAAATATAAAAAAAGGTTTCTTGGTTATTATTCCCTTCGTTCTTTATGGCAATAGCTTTAATATAGAGGCCGCAGGTAAAAGTTATGGGTTTTCTGCTTCTGGTGCTGACTCATCATATTTGGATTTTAAATTTGGTGATTCTCGGGGATGGGGGGTTACTGAATATTATTTAGGGGATGCATATTTTGGGTATATGAGTCCTTATGAGGATGATCCGGCAACTAATTTTCTGAATGTTAATTCCAATATTTCAGGGCAGTTTTCTTATGATACTAGAAAGAATTTAGCGACAAGCCTTAATGGTGTTAACTATAGAGATATTGATTTTTCTTTAAACCTTAATTCAGAGTTGGGGGGGAAGGTCAGGGCGAATATTGAAAACACAAATGCTCAAGCGTCATATAGTGATGATTTTTTTTCTAGTGGACCTGCCAGTTTTTTCTCGGTTAGTTCATATTCATGGAAGAATAATATTGAAATTGGTGGTTGCGGCATTGAGTGTGGAAGCAATAGTTATCAATTTAGTTTTTATTCTGATCAGATTAAAAACGACTACCCTGTTATCTTTGCTGGTGTTTATGGTATTGACCTAGAAGTACATATAGATAGTAGTTATGCTTCTTATTATTTGGATGAGCTTTATTTGCATCAGTCTCAGACACGAAATAACCGAGTGGATCAATCTTTGTCTCCAATTTTAGAGGGGGCAGCAGGGTATCTCGACTTGAATTTTGATCTTAATACAAATATGGGAGTAGCACAGGTTGAGGTGACTTATTTGGAGGATGATGGCTCCTGTGATGTTGATGGTTGTTTTTCAGATGAGACTGTATACCAAAGCAAAAAAGCTGAGATTGAGTCGTTTCTAAATAATGAGCTAGGCTTGAACATTGATTTGAAATTGAGCTATAACTTGGACTCAATGGAAGAAAAGCCTGCGGGGGGAAGTTCTCTTGATCCTATCCTTCCCACGGTATCAATAGATAAAGGATTTCAATTTACTTTAAATGCAAGTAGTGATGAATTTACCTTTATAGATCCTGAGGTCGCGGTTGGCTACGATTATGAATTATTGGAGGGAGCAAATTTTCTTGCTGTAATTATGCCAGAGGGATTGGGTGATAATTTATATGATCTGTGGTTATTTGATGACGTTTTAGGTGAGTTTGTTGATAGTGGAATTGACTTGCTTGGTGGGCAATCTTATGAATTTGACGAAGGTGGTTTAAATCTATTTAGAATTCTAGGGATTGAAGTTGATGAAAACCTTGATCCAGCTGATCCAGAAGCATTTGTTACAGGGTTGAAATTTGTTTCTGAAGGTGAGGTGACTATGAGTCAAACAGCTCTTACGCAAACAGTTGTACCAGTTCCTCCAAGTATTTTGTTTTTTCTGACTGGAATAGTTGGTTTGTATTTCCGTAAACTTGTATAATGGAATGCTATGTCTTAAATTAACCCTTAGCTCAGGAATAATAAAAAAGATAATGAGTGTAATTTATGCCTAAGATAAAACCAGAATTTGTAGCGACTAAGGACCGAGATGGTATTGTAGTGCTGCAAAATATTCCTCATCAGGGGTTAATAAAAGCCAATAGGTTTCTATTATTAATCGCCACATCATTAATGATTGTTGTTTTTGTACTCGGTTTTTTATTAGTGCCAGAAGAGAACATGCTGGCTAAGCTAAAGGCCAGAAATGGATCTCAGGAACAGTCTTACACAATACAGAATCCTGCAGTATCTGCTGAAATTAATGCTTTAAAAGGCCAGTTAGTTGGTTTAGTAAGTGGTTCGATTGAAAGTAAGTTGAGAGCATTAGAGAGCAGTGTTCGTACAGGGACTGTGAGGGATTCCTTAGGGACTATCCAGGATTTGAAAAATGATGTAAAAGTTCTGCAGGCCTACTCAATACCTGAAAAAACAAAGCTGGCTGAACAGAAAAACCAGGTTTTGTTACAAGAAGTTTCTCAATTAAAACGCTTGATATACCTTACATTAACATCGTGTGGCTTGATGTTTGCTGCCATAGCAGGGGTGTGGATAAGAAAGCATTATCGCTTACTTGATCATGCTTCTAAGAAAACAGTCGTGCTTGGAAGAGGTAAGTAGTCAGTCAGACTGAAAAAGCTACGGTGATTTTAAAAAAAACCACTTAATTGTGGTTTTTTTATGCCTGTCGTTTTTTATGCTTATGTTACCGTTAAATGTGGAACTTTAATTTTCTTTTCTCTTAAGTCCTATCCTGATGGGGGGGAGGAGAAAATAAATGGCATGTAATTCAATATCTCTTGATTAACAGAAGAGTTTTGAAAAAGATAATTGTTTGATTTCTCCTCTCGGAAATTGATTCTGCATTGCTCTACCCTCCTACATCCTTGCAGTCGCCCCGCCCTTTCCATCAAGAGAGGGGTTTAGGGGCTAGTTCATCCTATTTAGCTCTATTTTTCAACACTTAACGGTGACACAGCCTTTTCTATAGGCATAAAAAAAGCCGCATCTCTAGGAGTGCGGCTTTTTATTTATAAACTTAAAAGCTTTATTTGCTTAAAAATTTGTATACTGCGTCAATAGCTTGGTCTTCAGTGTATCCTGCTTTTTTAACAGGACCAACAGCCATAATTGCTGCCATCGCTTTAGGCATGCCGTTTTTGCCGTTTTTCAACGTGTCACCAAAGCTTGCTTTGTCAAGTTCACCAGCTTTGATTAATTCAGCTAGTTGAGGGTTAGATGAAATGTCATGGCAAGCGCCACAGCCACGACCAAAAGCACGGTCATATATTTTTTTGCCAACTTTTAGTTCGTTAGCATTTACTGCTTGTGCACTTAAAGTAATTAAAGCAATACCCGCTAGTAAGCCTAAAGATTTTTTCATTTTTCTCTCTCTCATTGTGATAAATAACAACCAACTTTTAACATATATATGCTAAGCCAGTCGATTCGAATAAAATTTTGTAAATGTTAAATTATTTTTACTAATAGTTCAATCTTAATTTGTCTTATATTTAGATTGAGGACGGTTATATTATCGTTGTATAGCCTGAATGTTAACTGAACTCATGTTATTTTTTCCATTTTTGTAAGTCACCATTGGTAGCGATACTAAAAAATTTTTTGTTATTCGGCGAGAAATGCATAGATAAAATTGTGGCGGCTGTAGGACGCCATTTTTCATCTTTTTTAGGTCGCCAGAATTTGAGTAGTTTGCCTGTTTTAATATTCCAAAGGTCGATACGTTGGGTAGTATGCCCCGTCAGCAGTTCTTTGTTATTTTTTGAGAACTCTGCGGAAGATAGGGTGATTAATTTCGGGCCAATTTTTTTATAAAGTTTACCGTTAGAAATTTTCCATAATCGTGTTTGACTCAAGGCAGCGTTAGTTAATGCATATTTGTCATTTTTGCTTAAAGCAACAGTAGATAGTTTATTACGATGTTGCCAGGTATGTTTTAGCTCACCTGTTGATAGATCCCATAGTTTGGCACTCTGGTCTTCAGACCCTGTTATTGCATAGCGACCGCTATCGGATATATCTGTACTTAAAACCCTGTCATCATGCTCAAAGGCATAAAGTGTTTTGCCGTATTCTAAGGCAAGATAGATGGCTTTATCAGCTAGGCCGATTAATGCAAATTGGCCATCAGGAGAAATAGTAATGGAGTTGATATCAGCGAGAGCCCAGACCGTTAATAAAGTGCCATCAGAGATCCGCCACCAGGCGATAGAGTCTTTTTCTGCAGTAATGGCAAACTCTTCAGACGGTGATATGTCGCTTGCAATAATACCGTTGTTTTCATCGGTATGTTTCCATTGGTGGATTAAAGACGCTTTACCTTTGATATCCCATAGTTCGCCATAGCCCTCTTTTGTGCCTAATAAAGCGTAGTTTTCGGCTAGATTGGCAGAAAAAAGCCCCGATTGTGATAAAGGCAGAGTTTTCTCTGGTTTGGGGGTCTGGTCGCAGGCAGTTAACAGACAGCTGAGAGCGAGTATCGAAAAGGCGATTGGTCTATGCATAATAATAAAGATAGCTTAAGAGCTGGGATTAAACCATTTTAATTTGTCATGTAAGGAGACGACTGTTCCTACAATGATAAGGGTGGGGGCCTTAATTTGTTCTTCAATAACGGTTTGTGGCAAAAATTCCAATGTGCCAGTAATCACTCGTTGATTAGCAGTGGTACCTTGTTGGATTATAGCGATGGGGTGGTTTTTGGAGCAGCCATGATCCATTAACGATTGACATATATTGGCAAGCCCGGAAAGCCCCATATAAAAAACAATGGTCTGGTTGGGCGCGGCTAGTTGTTTCCAGTTTAAGTCGCTAGAGCCGTCTTTAAGATGGCCGGTAACAAATGTACAGGATTGAGCGTGATCTCTATGGGTTAATGGGATGCCTGCATAAGTGGAGCAGCCAGAAGCCGCAGTGATACCAGGTACAACTTGAAAATCAATATTTTCTTCCAGCAGGGCTTCAATTTCTTCCCCGCCACGGCCAAAGATAAAAGGGTCGCCACCTTTTAAGCGTACAACGCGTTTTCCTTTTTTAGCCAGCTTAAGTAGTAGTTCGTTGATCGACTCTTGTGGCAGGCTATGATTGTTACGTTGCTTTCCAACATATATCTTTTCGGAGTCCCGACGGGTTAAATCAAGGATCTCCTCAGAGACCAGGCGATCATAGACAACAACATCGGCTTGTTGCATCAGTCTCAAGGCGCGAAAAGTCAGTAAGTCTGGGTTGCCTGGGCCTGCGCCAACCAGATAAACTTCACCTTTATTGGCTGTAGTGCCGGTGTTAGAAATAAGTTCTTTAAGTTGTATTTCGGCTTGTTGTTTTTTTCCTGAAAACACCAGTTCAGCTATTTTTCCTTGTAAAACATTTTCCCAAAAAATGCGGCGTTGAGCGGGTTCTTTAATCTGTTCTTTAACGTCAGCTCTAAATTTTCCCGCTAAATCCGCCAATTGACCAAATGCTGGTGGGATAAGGCTCTCAACTTTAGCTCTTAATAAGCGAGCTAAAACCGGCGAGGCACCACCTGATGATACTGCCGCAACAATTGGTGAGCGATCGATAATTGCGGGGAAGATAAAGCTACAAAGGGCAGGGTTATCAACAACATTAACGGGAATATTAAGCTCTGTCGCTGTTTTAGCGACTAATTGGTTGGTGGTAGCATTATTAGTCGCGGAAACAACTAGGCGAAACCCCGGTATATCGTCTTCTGCAAATGATTTTTGTTTAATGCAGAGTTTCTGTGTTTTACTCATGTTTGCAACGCTAGGGCCAATCTCGTTAGCAATAACAGTTATGTTAGCACCAGCCTTAGCCAGTAAGTCAATTTTACGGGCTGCAATATCACCTGCACCAATGACCAGGCAGGGTTGTTGTTGTAGTTTTAAAAACAGGGGGAAATAATCCATTGCTTATCTTTGATTCTCGAATTCTTTTGAGGATGGTATTATAAGCC
>ENA-OSET01002690-OSET01002690.1-sediment-metagenome-genome-assembly--contig:-NODE-2690-length-16926-cov-2.714701_pt1 | contig 16926 bp, 15 predicted proteins | sample MGYA00237882_ERZ534229 | MGnify/ENA primary metagenome ERZ534229 (study PRJEB26408, sample SAMN06266212) | sediment metagenome | isolation source: Hudson Canyon methane seep mesocosm | place... | reverse complement strand
TATCCTAAATATGACGATGTATTATCTTTTGATAAGACTAGTTCAGTTTATTTGACTGGAACAAATCATGAAGAAAATCAACCAATTCATTTACAATTAAAAGACACCAATCTTCCAGTTAATTATACGTTAGGTAAATATGATGAGCCAGCACAACGATATTGTCCAGTTGGGGTTTATGAAATTCAACGAGACAAAGATGATTTTAATCCACAATTTGTTATTAACGCGCAGAATTGTATTCATTGCAAGACGTGTGACATTAAGGAACCAACACAAAATATTACTTGGGTAACACCAGAAGGTGGGGGTGGACCAAGTTATGCAAATATGTAGTTTTAAAAAAATTTCTACTAATTCTTAATAAATTTCTATAAACTGAATGAATGACTACAGAATTTCTTGATCGTAATTTAGCTCTGGAAGCGGTACGTATCACTGAAGCTGCTGCTTTGTCTAGCTCCCTTCATATGGGAAGAGGTGATGAAAAAGCAGCAGATCAAGCGGCTGTTAATGCGATGCGTGAATTCCTCAATAATCTGTCAATAAGTGGCACAATTATTATTGGGGAAGGAGAGCGCGACAAAGCCCCTATGCTGTATATAGGAGAGAAAGTTGGATTGGGTGGACCAAAAGTTGATATAGCTCTGGATCCTTTGGAAGGAACAACAATAACAGCAAAAGGTGGTGAAAATTTTATCACAATAGGTAATTTTCAAAAAAATTCTTTTACTAAAAAGAGTATACTTTCTAAAAACGAAAAAAATAATATATCTTATTACTATCTAGATACGGTTTCAGTAGAATTAAATAATAAACCGATAACTAATTATACTAGGACATTTCAGCTAGTTGATGAAAAAGAAAATGAAATTACACAAATGAATGAAATTGAACTTAATAGAATGTATAAATTTAAAAACATACACTTTAATTTCAATAGTATTAAGCTAACGCAAGCAGAAAAAAATGAGGTTGATATTCTTTATGAATACCTATATTCAAACAAAAATACTAAAATCATTATTCTAGGACATACTGATTACTTTGGAAGCCCTGATTACAATAAAGCTCTTTCAGAGAAAAGAGCAAAATCAGTAGCAGATTACTTGATAAAAATGGGATTGAATAAGACAAGAATTAAAGCATTTGGATACGGATATTCTTTACCCCTATCTACTAGTAAAACAGATGACGCTAGAAAAAAAAATAGAAGAGTTGAATTTAAAATAACAGAAGATAAAATTTGATATCTAAATAGAGTTTCTTTCGAAGCTCTAAAACTATTAGCTAAGAATATAAATGGTATAGTTTCAAAAAAAGAAAAACTCCAACAAATACATGTTGGAGTTTAAATATATTAAAAATTCTAAAAATTAATCTTTTTTGAATTTTGCGTATTTCGTTTTAAATTTATCAATACGTCCTGCTGCATCAATAAGTTTAGACTTACCAGTGTAAAATGGGTGAGATGTTCTAGAAATCTCTAATTTTACTAAAGGATACTCAACACCTTCAACTTCTAAAGTTTCTTTAGTGTCTACAGTAGAACGAGTTAAAAATACATCTTCGTTAGACATGTCCTTAAATGCTACCATTCTATAATTTTCTGGATGAATTCCTTTTTTCATTTTATTATATTTTAATACTTTAATGTTATGTTTGTTTGAGTAAAATTGGTAAAGTTTTACTCTTGTTTCTAAACAGCTGTTTTTGACTATTTTGAGGATGCAAATTTAACCTTATTTTTCAATTTACAAATAAATAATTTGTTTTTATTTACAAATTGAAAAAAAATGTAAAAAAATGTAAAAAATAGCCGTAATTTAACCTATTAAAAGTTGCAGTTTAAAACTCTTTTTTTTAATATTTACCCTTTAAAACATTGAAATCTATATAAATAATGAAGAATATCAAAATAATATCTATTCTTACTGTACTCTTTATTTTTTCTTCTTGTGCAGAAGGGTATAAGTTTACATTAAAATCTCCAAAAAAAACAACCCTTAACAAGTCAATAAAAGTTTCTTTAACAGAAAAGAACAATAAACAAATTGATAAAATTCAATTTTATGTAAACGGAAAAGAGGTTGCTACTGAAGGTAATTCTGCAACTATTCTTACCAAAGACTTAGGTGTTGGCAAACATGCTATTACAGCTTTGGCTTTTTATCCTGGAAAGACAGTGAAAAAGAATGGTTCTTTTGAAGTATTTGCTGATAAAAAACCTGTTGTATATAATTATAAAATTATTCAATCATATCCTCATGATAAAAAGGCTTACACACAAGGTCTTGAATATTATAATGGTTTTCTTTATGAAACTACTGGACACAGAGGTGAATCTACGTTAAGAAAAGTTGAAATTAAAACAGGAAAAGTTTTACAAAAAACAGCTTTAGACAAAAAATATTTTGGTGAAGGAATGACCATTGTTAATGATAAAATATTTTGGTTAACCTGGGAGAATAAAAAAGGTTTTGTTTACGATTTAAAAACATTTGAACAAAAAAAAGAGTTTGCATATGTTAAAAGTAAAGAAGGCTGGGGTTTAACTCAAAATGAGACAGAATTAATAAAGTCAGACGGAACAAACAAAATATGGTTTTTAGACAAAGAAACTCAGATAGAGAAACGCTCAATTCAAGTATACACCAATAATAGAGCTGTAGATAAATTAAATGAGTTGGAATTGATAAACGGTAAGCTGTATGCAAACAAATGGCAACAAAACACAATTATAATCATAAATCCGAATACAGGAATCGTTGAAGGACTTGCAGATTTAAGAGGTTTAAAAAAAGAGATGGAAAAAACACAAAAATTAATTCCTCAAGATGAAGTTCTTAATGGAATTGCATTTGATGCTCAAAATAATAGACTTTTTGTTACTGGTAAAAATTGGGGGAAACTTTTTGAAATCAAGTTGATCAAAAAATAATAAACCGCCCATTTTAAAGTTTTACTTAATATATAAAATTGATTATGCGCCATTTCTTAACTTTTCTAATCTTTGCTATACTTATCTTTATGAGTTCTTGTAGAAAAGATTTTAGTAGTATACCCAGTTTTGGTGAATTAGAATTCTCTAAAGACACTGTTTTTTTAGATACTATTTTTACAAATATTGGTTCTGCTACATATAACTTAAAAGTATACAATAGAGGAAACAAGAGCATTACAATTCCTAAAATTGCTTTAGAAAATGGAACTTCCTCAAATTACAGATTAAATGTTGATGGAATTCCTGGTAAAGAGTTTAACAATATTGATATTCTTGCCAAAGACAGCATTTTTGTATTTGTAGAGACTACAATTAATGTCAATAATATTTCTAATCCATTATACACAGATCGGATTTTGTTTGACAATGGCAACAATCAACAAGATGTAGACTTAGTCACGTTGGTACAAGATGCTAATTTTATCTTTCCCGGAAAAGACCCAATATCAATGAAGATTGATAGTTTAACTCTAGATGGAAGTCCAACCTCAATTAAAGGTCGTTTTTTAACGGATACTGAACTTACATTTACAAATACAAAACCGACTGTTATTTATGGTTACGCTACCGTTCCAGGAAATAAAACATTAACTATAGAAGCTGGCGCAAAAGTATATTTTCATAGTAATTCTGGATTAATTGTAGATGACAAGGCAACATTAAAAATAAACGGAACTTTAGCTGAAAAAGTAATCTTTGAAGGAGACCGGTTAGAGTATAATTTTAACGAAATACCTGGACAATGGGGAACTATTTGGATGCGTGCAGGAAGTAAAGACAACGAAATTTACCATGCACAAATAAAAAACGGTATTATAGGAATTTTAATAGACAGTATAGGCTCTAATACGACTCCTACATTAATGTTACAAAATACAGAGATCTACAATCATTCTAACTTTGGTGTTTTAGCAAGGGAAACTAATATTAAGGCACATAATGTAATTATAGGTTCAGCTGGTCAAGCATCTTTAGCAGCTACAATTGGTGGAACTTATAATTTTACACATTCTACTTTTGCCAATTATTGGAATAACGGAATTAGACAATTACCAGCAGTTTTAGTAAATAATTATTTTACTTACACTGATGTAAACGGACAAGAAATTTCGGAAACAAGAAATTTAAATGCAGCTAATTTTGCAAATTGTATTTTTGGAGGAAATAATAATATTGAATTTATCCTAGATAAAACAGAAGGGAGTTTATTCAATTTTAAAGTAAGTAACTCTCTTATTCAGTTTAATGACCCAAATAATTCTTTTGATGATAATCCTGAAATGAATTTTTCAAATTCTAATTATCAAAATATTATCATGAACGGAAACCTTGATTTTAGAAATAGTCAAAAAAATGATTTTATTATAGGACAAGGTTCTGATGCAATAAATAAAGCTGCAACGACTAACTTTTCTTTTGATATTTTAGGTGTAGACAGAACTGTTGCTCCTGATATTGGTGCTTACCAGCATATCATATTTAATTAAATTCTTATTTCCATTCTTTTACAGAAATAACAAGATTCACCGGAGAAATTAAACTCAAAATCTATATGTAAAAATAAGCTCTCATTTCAAGATTAAAAAGGTGCTAATATATATTTCTCCTTATAATTTTATTTTCTTTTAAAAATTCTTTTCTTTATTTAAATTCTATAAAAATTTAGTTCTATCACTTTGCTGAATAAAAAATAAATAGTCTTAACAAGTGTATCTTGTAATAAAATTGCACTCAATAAAGCTATCCATTATTTCCTTATTTATATAAAATTTAATGTATTAAGTATGAAATTTTAAGTAGATTGCTGTCTATAAATTATATTTTTATTAATATGAAAAACGTAGTTATTACTGGTACAAGCAGAGGAATTGGTTTTGAACTCGCAAAAATGTTTGCCATCAATGGTCATCAAGTTTTAGCAATATCTAGAAACACAGAGCCTTTATCAATTATAAATCATAAAAATATTTCTGTACTTTCTGTAGATCTTTCTAATAATTCTGATATTGAAAAAGTATCTAAATTCATTAAAAATAACTGGAAAAAAGTTGATATTTTAATCAATAATGCAGGGAAATTAATTAATAAACCTTTTACTGAATTGTCTACAGATGATTTTTTAGAAGTCTACAAAGTAAATGTTTTTGGAGTTGCAGAATTGACTAAATTAATGATTCCTTTTTTACAAAATAAGAGTCATGTTGTTACCATAAGCTCTATGGGAGGAATTCAAGGTAGTATGAAATTCCCAGGTTTAGCTGCCTATTCTTCAGCAAAAGGAGCTGTAATAACATTATCTGAATTATTAGCTGAAGAATATAAGGAACAACAAATTGCTTTTAATGTTTTGGCACTTGGAGCTGTGCAAACAGAAATGCTAGCAGAGGCTTTTCCTGATTACAAAGCGCCTATTTCTGCTGAAGAAATGGCTGATTATATTTATAACTTCTCACTTACAGGAAACAAATTTTATAACGGAAAAGTATTACAAGTATCCTCTTCAACCCCTTAATATTATTGGATTTAAAATATCAAAAATACATACCTGAAAAAGCTATTCCTTTTGTAGCATTTTTAATTACCGAACATAATTTTTCGTTAAAAATTGTAAATCAAAGGCAAACGAAGCATGGTGACTTTAGGCAGTTATCTTCAAATACATTTCAAATTACAGTAAATAACAACCTCAACAAACTTCAATTTCTGTTAACCTTAATTCATGAAGTGGCACATCATGTTACACATCAAAAATTTGGAAGAGTTCAGGCTCATGGAAAGCAATGGAAAACCGTATTTCAACATTTAATGCTCCCTTTTTTACATCCAGACATTTACCCAAAAGAAGTACTACCTCACTTAGCAAAGTATTTAAAAAACCCGAAAGCGAGTACAGATTCAGATATTAATTTATCCTTAGCGTTGAAAGGAAATGTTGCTAAAAAAGGAACACAATTTATCTTTAACCTTTTAAATGACACTGTTTTCATTTATAAGAACAAACTTTATAAGAGAGGGAATAAGCGAAGAACTAGGTTTGAGTGTATTCAACTTCATAATAAAAAAGTGTATTTATTTCACCACAATACAGAGGTTGTTATCCACAAAAAATAGAGAGTTTTATTGACGTTTTATTTGGTTAAAAAAACAATAAATAATTCACTGAATGATTGCAATCTTCTTTAATTTCAAATAAAAGATGTACCTATTATTTTTCTCTTTTCATAAAAAGAGTATCCAAAGCCATTTCTTTTTGAAGCCAAGTCCGTAATTCATTTTCTTTTAAAGAAATAATACTATCGGATAGTTTTAAGTCCCATTTAATGGTAGCAACAGGGATGGTATCGATTTTAATAAAGTCTTTAGAATACAAAATACGAGCAAATCCTATTTCTTGAATATTTATATATCTAATTTTCGCATCTTTTGCTATTCTACTAAAAGCGATAATCTTTTGATTTTTATTTAATGCATCTTGCTCTATTCTGCCATTTAGATTAGATACTGTTTCTTGTAGTTCTGATATCTGTTTTTGCAAGCCAGCAATAATATTTTTACTCTCTTGCAGCTCTTCTCTTTTCTCTTTATAGGCTGTGGTTATTAACTCGAAACTCTTCGTATCACTTCCTTTAATATTTATTAAAAAGTCTTTAATTCTCTGATACTGTTCGTCTTTAAGTTGATTTGAAAGTAAATTTTTATTCACCTCTGTTACTTCATTAAAAAAACTGAGTCGTATTTCTTTTCTTTCGATATCAAAATCGGGCTCACCTAGTAATTGAAAACCTGGAATTGATTTCACTTCATTTTTAATGAAGTTATCAAACTGCCTTTGCATTTGACTCTCGTTAAGAACTCTTAAAAATGTAAAAATAGCAGGAATCATTACTGCAAGACCTACAATAGTTGCAATGGTAGAGTACCGTTTCCTTTTGGCTGCATTTGCATATTTATGCATTGGGAAACGCAATAATTTAAGGACTAAAAAAGTAGCCAATGCTATAAAAATAGTATTTATAGTAAATAAGTACATCGCTCCAAAAAAGTATGTAAAATTACCCTTTGCTAAACCATAACCAGCGGTACAAAGCGGAGGCATTAATGCAGTTGCAATGGCAACTCCAAAAATAACCGAAGCAATGGTGCCTTTTTTTGTTCTGGCAACCATTAATGCTAATCCTCCAAAGAATGCGATTAATACATCGCGAATATCAGGACTAACGCGCCCTAACAACTCTGATGTACCCTCAGTTTTTGAGGTTAAAGGGAAAAAGTAAAAAAACAAAAATGAAGCAAACAAACTTAGGGCTATCATAATCCCTAAGTTGATTAACGATTTCTTAAGTGTATTGATATCATTTAAAGCAAAAGACATCCCAATACCTAAGATTGGACCCATTAGTGGAGAAATTAACATTGCTCCAATTACAACTGCAGTAGAGTTTGCGTTTAAACCTATAGAGGCCACAAAAACTGCAAAAATAAGAATCCAAGCAGTTGCTCCCTTAAAAGGAATATCTGTTTTAATGGCATTTACTGTAGCTTCATGATCTGTATCGTCTCTAAAGTCAAATAATTCTATTAAAAACCTTTTTATGCTTTCAAAGAGCCCTTTAGCATCATCTTGTACGTTTTGTTTTGAATCTCTAATAGTTTCTTGAGAGTTTTTATTTTCTTCCATTTGTATTATTGAGTAAAGTGGAAATATACAAAAAAAAGAAAAAACTAGTTATTGTAGAGAAATTGAGTCAATTTCTAAACGAAAAGTTTCTGCCCTTTTATTGCCTATTAAAAAAGCAATTTCTTGAATTTTGTTTGGTTTTAAGTTATCCATATTTAAGTTTCTCCCTCTAAAAGCAGAATACATATCACTCATATTAATTGAAATAGTTTCCCAATCACTAGATGTTTTAAAACTAGTAATGTAAGAATGGTAATCTCTTCTGCTATTTTTTATTCTAAATTGGTAAGCTTTACCATCCCCCTTTAAACGAATTATAATTTTTTTATATTGAGAAATATCCTTTGTTTTAAACTGATGTCTGACTGAAGAAAAACCTCCATAATTATCTAACGAAACACTTCCTGAAAACACCGCATTTCCTTTCTTGTTTAAAAAGAAATCGCCTCTAGACCTACCTCCCATTACACCATCATCCACAATACGCCAAGAGGAGATGTTTGAATTTTCAGTGAAATCAAAAATTACATTATTAGAGTCACTCATAAGAAAAGAGAAGAAAAAAAATAAAAAAAATTTGTTCATAAAATTGAATTTACAATAACAAATTTAATGTTTTTAATGTTTATAAAATGTTAAAACAAAAAACTCCGAACAGTTCGTTCGGAGTTCTTAATGTGACCGGGCTGGGGCTCGAACCCAGGACCCTCTCCTTAAAAGGGAGATGCTCTACCAACTGAGCTACCAGGTCGTATTGTCTTTTTAGCGGGTGCAAATATATATTTTATTTTATAATAAACAAATTAGTTTTTTATTTTGTTTCATTTAAATATGCCTCCCTTACTTTTTTAAATAAATTAGAAGAGTATACAAAATCTACAACTGCCTCATTGTCAGTTTTAAATATTTGATTATTGCTGCCTTCCCAAGCTTTTTTACCATTTTTTAAAAAAATTATTTTTTCTCCTATTTCCATTACAGAATTCATATCATGCGTATTTATTACTGTAGTAATTTGATATTCATCTGTAATTTCTTGAATTAAATTATCTATAACAATTGCTGTTTGAGGGTCTAAACCAGAGTTGGGTTCGTCACAAAATAAATATTTCGGATTCATTACAATTGCCCTTGCAATAGCAACTCTTTTTTGCATTCCTCCAGATAATTCTGCTGGTAATTTCTTATTAGAATTTTCAAGATTTACTCTATTTAGAACGAAATTTACTCGGTCTAACATTTTTGCTTGAGATTGTTTTGTAAACATCTTTAAAGGAAACATTACGTTCTCTTCTACTGTTTGAGAATCAAACAGTGCACTTCCTTGAAAAACCATTCCAATTTCTTGTCTCCATTGCCTTTTCTCTTCATTCGTAAATTGCGTATTTATTCTTCCATCAAAAGAAATTGTTCCCTCTTCTGGAATATGCAAACCAATTAAAGATTTTAAAAAAACTGTTTTACCAGAACCACTTTGCCCAATAATCAAACTTGTTTTACCCGGATGAAAAGTGGTACTAACTCCTTTTAAAACTTTTACCTCACCAAAGCCTTTGTGTAAACTATTAACTTCTATCATCTATGTTAGCAACATTTGGGTTAAAAAATAATTAGCAATTACAATTAAGATAATTGTCCAGACAACAGATTGTGTACTCGCTTTACCAACTGCAATTGAACCACCTTTTACATAGTATCCATGGTAAGAGGGAACTGTTGCTATTAAGAATGCAAAAACTAATGTCTTTATGAGAGAGTAGGTAATTAAAAATGGATCAAATGTAGTTTGTATGCCTTCTATATAGTCTGCTCCAGTAAATAAACCTGATAAAACTCCTGAAACCCAGCCTCCAAAAATTCCTAAGACCATTGCTAATGCAATTAAAAATGGATAGAAAAAAACAGTTGCTAATACCTTAGGTAATACCAAATGATTAATGGAATTAATCCCCATAACTTCTAATGCATCTATTTGTTCTGTAACTCTCATTGCTCCAATGCTAGAAGTAATATAAGACCCAACTTTTCCTGCAAGAATGATGGAACAAAAAGTAGGTGCAAATTCTAAAATAATTGAACGTTTTGCTGCAAAACCAATTAACGATTTTGGAATTAAAGGGCTGTCTAAGTTTAGTGCAGTTTGAAGCGCAATTACACCTCCGATAAAAAAAGAAATAAACATAATGATTCCTAAAGATTTTAGGCCTAATTCTTCAATCTCTCTTAACAATCCTTCATAAAAAACTCTAAAACGTTGTGGCTTTTTAAAAACCTCTCCCAACATCATAAAATACTTACCAACATGTTCTAGGTAATTCATTTAATTAAATTTATGCTAAAGTATTAAAATATCAGTAACCTACCTTAAATTTGTAGGGTTCAAAATAAAAAATAATTACATTTGAATGATTATTGTAAATATACTAAAATGAAAAAAATAATATTCCTTTCTGTTTGCTGCTTTTTATTGCTATTTGGTTGTTCTGAAAACAACAGAAAACAAAAAAAATCTAAATTAGTTATTGGAATTGTAATTGATCAAATGAGGTATGACTACTTAACAAGATTTGCGGATAAATATGGTGAAGGTGGTTTTAAACGAATTTTAAAAGGTGGCTTTTCTCTAGAAAATGCTCAATATAATTTTATACCTACCTATACCGCAGTGGGACATGCGTCTATTTACACAGGGGCAACTCCTTCAAGTCATGGTATAATTTCTAATAATTGGTATGATAAATATTTAAAGAAAACAATATATTGTGTAGATGACGATAACTACAAAACGATAGGAAACGAAGGAGAGGGAGGTAAAAAATCTCCATATAGAATGTATACAACAACGGTTTCAGACCAATTACATTTAGCGCAAAATATGAAAGGTAAAACTATTGGAATTGCGATTAAAGATCGCTCTGCAATTTTACCTGCTGGACATACTGCAAATGCTGCTTATTGGTTTGATGGTGGCAAACAAGGAACTTGGATTTCTTCTTCATTTTATATGGATGAACTACCAGAATGGGTAAACACCTTTAACACTTCAGGCAAAGCTGATGCCTATTTAAGTCAACCGTGGGAAACTTTATACGACATTGCTACATACACAGAAAGCATTGATGATGACAATAATTTTGAAGCTCTTTTTAAAGGAGAAGAAAAGCCTATTTTCCCTCATAAAATACCTGAATTAAGAAGTAAAAACAATAATTATAGCATTTTAAAAGCAATTCCTGCAGGAAATTCTATCACAGCAGATTTTGCAAAAGCAGCAATTATTGGAGAAAATTTGGGGAAATCTGATATTACTGATTTTTTAGCGGTTAGTTTTTCATCTACTGATTATATTGGCCATCAATATGGAGTCTCATCCAAAGAGACCGAAGACACTTATTTACGACTAGATAAAGATTTAGCGAGCTTTTTTACATTTTTAGATACAGAAGTCGGTAAAGGAAATTATACTTTATTTTTAACAGCTGATCATGCAGCAGTTCAGACTCCTTCATATTTACAATCGGTAAAAATACCTGCACTTTACTTTAAATCTAGAGAGTTTAAAACGTTTGCAAACGAAATCACAAAGAAATATTTTAACTCTGATGAGTTAATAGAGAAAATTTCTAACTATCAAATATTTTTAAACAAAGATAAAATCACTTCCTTAAAATTGGATGAAAATGTAGTTGCTCAAAAAATTGCTGATGAAGTTCTAAATTTTGATGGAATATATAAGTCTTTAACTGCTAGAACTTTGCAAACTACTACTTTTACAAATGGAATCTTAAATTCTTTACAAAACGGATACAATCAAAAACTTTCTGGTGATATTTTGTTAATACCAAACCCGTCTACAATAAATTATGGAAAAAAAGGTACTACTCACGGTTCTGGATATTCTTACGATACACATATTCCAATCATTTTTTATGGAAATGGTATTAAAGTAGGAACTTCTAAAAAGAAGTATGAAATTATAGATATTGCACCTACAATTGCTAATTTATTGCAAATTGAATTTCCAAATGGAAACACAGGAAAAATAATCGATGAAGTTTTAAAGTAATATGAAACACTTAAAGTAGACAATCTTTTTTTACCTAATGTACTTTCTGTTTATAAAAATACAATATACACCAAATATATTCTAGCTATATAAATTTAAAAAAATCTAAATTTATGAAACATAGAGAAATAAAATAAATTAGAATTATTCAATTTTTTGGAAAGAAAACATTTATTAGAAAAGAATTCCAAAAAATTCATAAGACTTAACTACTCTTAAATCAGATATTTATTTATTAAAATTTCATTTAGGATATGAGAAATTATTTTACCTTCTAGGTAAAAAAACCTCTGCCATCATACAACGTGCACTTCCCCCTCCACATGCTTCAATGGTGTCTAATGAACTCGATATTATTTTACAATGATTATTAATTTGGGACTTTTGAGTTTGAGTTAAGCTATTAAAAGCAGATTGACTCATAATTAAAAAAAGCTCATCGTTTTTACCACGAACCTGCAACATATTTCCAGCAAAATTATTGACTTGTTCTTCTGAAATGTCAATTACTTTTTTACCATCTTCTTTAAAATTTTTAAGTATATTTTTACGTTCTGCTTTGTTATCTATAGAGGCCAGACAAACTATCACAAAAGTTTCTGCAATACACATCATCACATTTGTATGATAGATAGCCAACCTCTTATTGTCTATAGTTTGATTGGCAGAAAAGATAACTGGTGAATATTCAAAATCTTCACAAAACTCTATAAACAATTCTTCATCTGCTCTTGGAGAAATTGCACAGTATGCTTTTTTATTTTCCCTGTCCAAAATCATACTTCCAGTGCCTTCTAGGAATACTTTCTCCTCTTCAGCAGAAGTATAATCAACAATATTTTCTATTAAAAAACCGTGTTTTTCTAAGGTGTCTAAAATATCTTCTCTACGTTCTAAACGTCTATTCTCAGCAAACATTGGATACAGACCTACAGAACCATCAGCATGAAAAGAAATCCAATTATTAGGAAAAATAGAATCAGGAGTATCAAAGTCTTTTGTATCCTCAACCACCACGACATTTACACCAATACCTTGCAACTTCTGAACATAATCATCAAATTCTTGCTGTGCTTTTAGATTAACACTAGCTGGTATTAGATTGTCTAATACTCTTTGATAATAGTTGTTAATAGCAGTTTGCTCATTCATTCTAAAGTTAATAGGACGAATCATTAAAATGGTATTTGTTGTTTGGATCATTGCTTTATTTTTACATACAAAATTATACTTTTTATAGTAATAATTTTATCATTTGAATAAATATTTTGTTTTGACTAGAATCAATTTATCTAATTTATTATCTTTTAAATATTTTAATTTCGTTGGCTTATTTTTTTACTTAAGAGAGATATCCATTATTTTAAACTTTATGTTTTGTTTAACTTATTTTGTAAAATATTTAACAAAATAAATATCTCATTTTATTAAATCTGGAATTACTTTTGTTGAAAATTAATAAATAACTCGAAAACAAACAAAATGAAAAAATTATTAAAACTATTACCTTTATTAACAATTATTCTTTTTTTATCGTCTTGTAGTGATGACGATGACACCATTATTCCAGTTGACCCAATTACTCCAGTTTCAAATACTATTGTAGATGTTGCTATAAATAACGGTTTAACTAGTCTAGTTGAAGCTGTACTTAGAGCAGACTTAGCTGAAACTTTGTCTGGCGACGGATCTTTCACTGTCTTTGCACCTACGAATGAGGCATTTCAAGCATTATTAGATTCTAATGCTGATTGGAATTCTGTAGAAGATATTCCAGTTGAAACTTTACAAGCTGTTTTATTATTTCACGTTTTAAGCGCAGAAGTAAGGTCTACTGATTTATCAGACACCTATGTTAACACATTGTCCACAGGCCCTAACGACGAGGCTCTATCATTACAAGTAGAAGTAACTGGTGATATTGAATTTAATGGAGATGCTAAGCCTGTTGTGGTAGATGTTGAAGCAAGCAATGGTGTTGTTCATGTAATAGACAAAGTAATGTTACCACCTAACGTTGTAACATTGGCTTTAAACAATGCAGGCTTTACAAGTTTAGTTGCTGCTTTAACAGATTCAAGACATACTACTGATTTTGTTGAGGTATTAACAGGAGATGGACCCTTCACAGTGTTTGCACCTACAAACGATGCATTTCAAGCATTATTAGATTCAAATGTTGATTGGAATTCATTAGAAGATATTGATATATCAGTTCTAGAAGCTGTTCTTTTATACCATGTAGTTGGTGCCAATGTTCAATCAGATGAGTTATCTAATGGAGATGTACCTACTCTAGGAGGAACGATTACAATAGATTTAACCAACGGAGCTCAAATCAAAACAAGTACTCAAACTGTGAATATTATTTTAACAGATGTACAAGGCTGGAATGGTGTAGTGCATGCTATTGATACTGTTTTATTACCATAAATAAAACATTTTAATAATTACATATAAAATAAAAAAGCTGCAAATCGCAGCTTTTTATTTTTTTTAATGTGTGCCTAGTCTCGTATCAATGGCATGGTTGAGCACCTCAATAAACCCTCTTGTTTTGCTATTTCTGAGTAGGAAACTTCTTCAACAGTAAAACCTTTTTGCCTAAGCCATTTATTTAAACGTGTAAAGTTTTTTTCAGAGACAATTACTTCTTCAGAAATAGAAAAAATATTGCTATTCATCTGGTACATTTCTTCTTTAGTTATCTCAAAAACATTGTTGGCTCCAAAAAAATTAAGCAACCATTCGTATTCACTTTCAACAAGAAATCCATTTTTATGAAAAATCGCTTTCTCTTTTCCTATTGGCTGAAAACAGCAATCTAAATGTAAGGCATTTTCTTTGGCATTTATATTGTCCTTTCTTAATTCAAAAGCTTTCACAGTCTTATCAGGAAATAATTCTTGTAACGCAATAACGGCATCAATATTGGTCCGTGCTGTTATATAATCAGAATAATCATTCCCTGAGTATGTTCCAACAAAAATATACTCATTCCAAGGCATTACATCTCCTCCCTCAACATGACATTCCTCTGGTAATTGAATAATGTTTTCCGGACTAATTTGTTTTACAATGTATTGTATTGCTTCAAACTCTTTGTCTCTATCTGGTAAAATATTAGCTTTAATTAATTTATCTTCAATAACAAAAGCAATATCCCTAGAAAATATTTGATTATAATTATCTATTATTTGAGGTCTAAAAACCTCAATATTATACTTTTTAAAAACTTCATCAACTGCATCCATTTCCTCCATCATATCCACTTCTTTAGGATAGGTTCCTGCCAAAACATGTTGTCTACTTTTTGGGTCGTAACAATCTTCTAGTTTTGGTGTTGGACCATTGCTTTCTGCTGTACCTAAGACAACAGATCGCAATCTAGAAGTTTCGTTTTTAACATTTAATTTTAACATAATAAAGTGCAAAAAAAACTTCATGCAGTGATGAAGTTTTTTGTTTTTTTTTTTAGTTCCTACCTGTTATTTACTTCTACAAATGACCTGAAGTTTTCACCAGTATATATTTGACGTGGACGCCCAATTGGTTCTTTACCCAAACGCATTTCTTTCCATTGAGCAATCCAACCAGGCAATCTCCCTAAAGCAAACATTACGGTAAACATTTCTACAGGAATTCCCATAGCTCTGTAGATGATTCCTGAGTAAAAATCTACATTTGGATATAATTTTCTTTCTACAAAGTAAGGATCATTTAAAGCCTCATTTTCTAACCCTCTTGCAATATCTAAAATAGGATCCTCTATCCCTAGATCATTTAAAACTTCATCTGCAGCAACTTTAATAATGGTAGCTCTTGGATCGAAGTTCTTATACACTCTATGTCCAAAACCCATTAATCTAAAAGGATCTGATTTGTCTTTGGCTTTGGCCATATACTTTTTAGTATCTCCACCATCTTCTTTAATTGCTTCTAACATCTCTAAAACAGCTTGGTTTGCACCTCCATGCAATGGACCCCAAAGTGCTGAAATCCCTGCTGATAAAGAAGCAAATAAACCTGCGTGAGAAGACCCTACAATCCTAACCGTAGAGGTCGAACAATTTTGCTCATGATCTGCATGTAAAATAAACAGTTTGTTTAACGCATTTTTTATAATTGGATTTATTGCGTACTCTTCATTTGGTTTTTCAAACATCATTTTCATAATATTTTCAACGTACCCTAAAGAATTGGACCCATAATTTAATGGTAAGCCTTGTTTTTTACGCATAGTCCATGCAACTAATACTGGAAACTTCCCAAGTATTTTTACAATCGCTCTGTACATTTCTTCTTCTGAATCGACATTTACTGAATTTGGATTAAAAGCAACCAAAGCACTTGTAAGTGACGATAAAACTCCCATTGGATGTGCATTTTTGGGAAAAGCATCAATAATTCTTTTTACATCTTCATCTACAATTGCTTTTTCTTTAATGTCTGCATGAAATTTATCTAACTGTTCTTTATTAGGTAATTCTCCGAAAATTAATGCATATGCTACTTCTAAAAAGTCAGCTTTCTCGGCTAACTCTTCAATTGAATATCCTCTATAACGCAAAACACCTTTTTCTCCGTCTAAAAAAGTTATGGCGCTTTCACAGGAGCCGGTATTTTTATATCCAGGATCAATAGTTATAACTCCTCCTGTTGCACTTCTTAATGTTTTAATATTAATTGCAACCTCATTTTCTGTTCCTTTTATTAAAGGAAATTCATATGAATTATCACCAATTTGTAAATTTGCTATCTCTGACATTTTCAATCTATTTTTGTTTTTGAAGTGAGCTGCGAAGGTACCAATTTAAAAAGGATTTTAAAAATTGACATAATAGATTTTTGACATGAAAAAATAAAGTAATCTTATTTAATAATTGATCAAAAAAAAACTCATAATTGTAATTATGAGTTTTTTAAAATAAAATATTTATACGTTATAGCTTAAAAGCTTTTTCTTGGGGAAAGTAAGCTACATCTCCCAATTCTTCTTCTATACGCAATAATTGGTTGTATTTCGCCATTCTATCTGAGCGAGAAGCAGAACCTGTTTTAATTTGCCCACAATTTAATGCTACTGCTAAGTCTGCAATTGTGTTGTCTTCAGTTTCGCCAGACCTGTGACTCATTACAGAGGTATACCCTGCATTTTTAGCCATATTTACAGCTGCA
>ENA-OSET01002688-OSET01002688.1-sediment-metagenome-genome-assembly--contig:-NODE-2688-length-16935-cov-36.575810_pt1 | contig 16935 bp, 14 predicted proteins | sample MGYA00237882_ERZ534229 | MGnify/ENA primary metagenome ERZ534229 (study PRJEB26408, sample SAMN06266212) | sediment metagenome | isolation source: Hudson Canyon methane seep mesocosm | place... | reverse complement strand
TTCTTACTATTGTTGATAGTGAAAATAGCTGTTGTGACAAAATAACCGTTATCTATGATGAGGAAAATCGAGTTACCGGTAAAACCGTACGGGTAAAAATAACTTATTCCGTTGCGACTTATAATGATAGAAAGCGTCTTTATCGGCAACGAGATATTATCTTACCCACTGCCTCAGCACGTACCGGTGCTAAGGCAGTCTTAGCTGATTATATTGAAGACTTGCAATTCACTAACCCTGACTCTACTACCGGCAGCTTAATCGGTTATGTTAAGTTGAATAATAGCGGCAAACCATTGGCGGCGGGTGCTTCTAGCTGGTCTTGTGTTCAAGACACCTCGACAGGACTGATCTGGGAAACTAAAACGCAATCTTTTCCGAGTCTACGCTTTTACGGTGATCAGTATTTAAAGAAATTAACCGCTAATGAGAGTGACTTTCAATGTTTTGACCCCAGTGTTAACCAACAGGTTAAAACGAAAGCGACTTGTACCCTCAATAACTACATCGCTCGAATTAATGCCAGTCAATTATGTGGCCTGGTGAACTGGAAAGTACCCAGTGAGGCAGATTTCACTAGAATTATGCCGGTTAACAGCGCTTTTTTTCCACGGGTAATGCAGCATGCGAACTATATGGCTTCGGACATTGTCTCGACACCATTAAAAATGCGTGTTTATCGGCTTAAAGGCAATTTTACCGGTGGGGTAGATGATTGGGTTCGATTAGCCCATCCTGTACGGTTAGTTTCCACGGGTGAAGGCGTTAGTCAAACGGTTGGCATCGATTTGGTGTTAAGGTCGCGTTATAAGTATGAGCCTAAGAGGCTTTATACTAAAAAAAGTTATACGGGAGGCAATTACCAAATTAGAGTAACAGATGCTTATAAGCGTTCAGAATACAGCACGTTGGTTATGGTGAGGAATAACTAATGAAAAGCATCCAGCAGCCTCAGACTGAGCAGGGTATTGTTATTGTTATAACGCTTATTCTTTTGCTTGTTATGACTACCATGGGCGTTGCTTTGGTGTATACCACTAGTCGTAACGCAGAACGCGCTCAGGGTGTAGTTAACTCTACAGAGGCGATGTTTTCTGCTGAATCTTGTGCGCAAACGGCGATGAAGTGGCTTGAAACAACAGGGGTTAGTAAACCGCCGTGTAAGAATTCAACGCCCGGCAGTTCTTGTCATAGTGTAACCAGTACAACCATGAATAAAAGTAACTACTCAATCCCAGGGCTAACGGGTACACTTAAGACTAAATTTAATAATAAGATGAACTTACATCGTCATTCCTGTGATATTTCACTGATTACCACCGTATCCGATAAAAAAATAGGGAAAGGGACCGGGTTTGGAGTGGATAAAGATACGGGGTATGGGGGTAAATCATCACACACCAAATATATCTACAAAATAACGGCTGTGGGTTCAGGGCCGAATGACTCTCAGGTTGATATTGAAAACATCGTTTCTATGACTTATTAAGGACGATTATGCATAGGTTGAATGTGTTATCTAAAACAAGCGTATTGCTTTTATTGTTGTTCAGTTCTTCGGCCGCTCAGGCGGCGTGTAACTTAGAGTTGTTTCGCTTTGGTTATTCCCCGCAATATGTCGCTAAAGAGCTCGGTCTAATCCCCAAAGGGCAGCGAATGTTTCCCCCGGGCGAAGAGGCGCCGACACAATTTAATATCAGTTTTCCTGGCAATGAACTGTGTCCCCATGAAAAAGCATTGAAATCAACGCTAATAGAATTTGTTTTTCGCTATGGCAAGTTGGCGCAAATTAAAACAAAATTGCTTTCACCCAGTCCCACAGTGGTGTTTTGGGCGGAGTCTGTTTACGGTGAAAAAAAAGACAAGCCGATGAGTTTTTATGCGTTACATCCGAGCGCGCAATGGGTTTGGGCGACGGAGAAATCCACCATTGCTTATTCAGTGATTCCGGCCGGTGATGAAGTGTTTGAGTCACTCATTATCGAATCCAATACCATGCAAACGGAGTTTAATAAATTTTATCAAGCACATGAGAAGTCACTTCTCAAGAGGGCGCCATGAATCCAGTTAAAATAGCGTTGGCTTTGGTTTTAGTGCTCTCGAACAGCACGGCGTGGAGTAAGAACCCGCCACCAGGGACCGGTGCTGGCGACGTGAAGGCCAATATCCTTTTTATGCTTGATACGTCCGGGAGTATGTCCTCAAGAACCACCACACATCCCGGAGATCCTCAGTATCCCAGTGAGGTAGCTGTCGACTCTCAAGGCAATATGTGGGTTTCCAGTCGTTATTACCGTGATATAAAAAAATATGATTCAAGCGGAATCTATATCAGTAAATTTAACAATAAAGTTAGCGGCTGGAACTATGACCGCCATATGGCGGTTGATTCTAATGATAATCTTTATATTACCAATGACCATCAGGTTCTTAAATACGACAGTAATGGGACCTACCTGAAAACATTTACCGGCTTAAGTTCACCTCATGGCTTAGCGGTTGATCCAGCGGGTAATGTTTATGCCGGGAACAACACTACTATAATGAAGTGGAATTCCAGTGGTGCAGTGGTCAAGCAGTGGAGCTCACAGGCGAGTAATGATGGCCTAGCCTATTACAATGGCTCACTTTATGGGGTTAAGAATGAGTATTGTTATACTACCTGTAAATTTTATAAATACAGCAGTAGCACCGGGGCCTTAGAGCAAACCTTTTCTGCACAAAATTATAGTTATCGTTCACTCGATATCGTAGTTAATGCTAATGGGATTTATATCAGTAGTTATAATAGGATTAAAAAATATTCTTTAGCCGGTGTTTATCAAGCCCAATCTATCCAAATTTATTCGATATATGGTATAGGTGCATACGGGTCAGGGGATATTTTTGCAGCTAACCATAGTGCCTTCGCTGTTGATAAAATAGATGCTCATTCATTAGCGGTAACCCGAAATGCTGTTAAACCAGTCTCGAACACCCGTCTTGAAGAAGCGATCACGGTGATTCAATCCTTAGTCTCTAAATCAGATTTAACCAGTGGTGCAAATTTTGGTTTAATGGACTGGGACCATAGCGCTGTTATGAAAGTTAACATCGGCTCCGGTAGTTCTGCAAAGGTTTATACTGAAGTAGCAAAACTGAGTCCGAGCGGGGGAACTAGTTTAGACGCCGGCATGAATCTGGCTAGCAGTTATTGGCGGGGTTCAAATACGCCTATTGATTCCAAGGCCGCCTGTCAGAAGAATTTTAATATTGTTATTAGTGACGGAAGTTGGACCGACCGAACGGCAACGGCAACCACTACAAAATTGTATAACGATCTGGGTATAAAAACATTTACAATTGGTTTTCATACGGGCGGTAATTCCAATTACACTAAAATATCAAAGGCTGGTCAGACCTGGCCCGATTCGCCGCTCTACTCTAATAATCTGAACACTTTATTGACCACGCTTGCGACTTATATTCGAGATGCGATTGCGTCGCGGCAAACCTTTGCCGCACCTTTTGTGGTTCCGGGAATATCTTCTTCAGACAGTATTTATCAATCGCTTTTTACCTATAAGAAAACCCACCAATGGGAAGGGCATCTGGAAAAATATAAATTAAATGCAGATGGCAGTGTGGGCGATTTACAATGGGATGCTGGGAAAAAACTCAATACGCGGGCATCATCAGACCGAAATATTTGGACCATCGCAACGGATGAAGGAATTACAACCAGCTTAAATAATTTTACGACAACAAATAAGGTAGGGTTACAGAACTTACTCTGGGAGAATTCGGGTAAAACACCTACCCCTATTGAAAACCTCAATTTGATTAATTTTGTACGTGGCATTGATAGTTATGATGAAGATGGAGACAGTGATTACACCGATTCTCGTTGGAAATTAGCAGATATTTTTCATTCAGGGGTAAATTTGGTCGGTAAGCCTAGTGAAGTAACCAATAAAACAGAATTAAACTCAGAAGGTTATTACCGTTACACTAAAGATTATAATAAGTTTCAAGCCAGTGCGTTATGTGGAACCACGTGCTCTAGTCGTAAAGAAGTCATTTATGTTGGCGCTAATGACGGTATGTTGCATGCTTTTGAGGCTTCGTCGGGTAAAGAGTTATGGGCATTTATTCCGCCTATGGTCTTGCCGAAACTCAGAAATATGATTTCTGCGAAGGCTAATTCCAGTACGCCTATTTTTGGTGTGGATGGCTCGCCTATTGTTCGCGATCTTTATTACGGCGGCACCTGGCGTACGGTGTTAATGACAGGGTTGGGCCGTGGCGGCCATGGCTATTTTGCACTGGACGTCACTAATCCATCAGCACCTTCGTTTTTATTTGGTTTTAGTAATGACCCCGTTAACAAAACAGTTTTTCACTGGAATTCAACCGGGCAACGAACAGAACATTTCTACACTGGCGCTTTACCCCCTGCTGCGGTTGACTTTTCTAAGCTAGGGGAGGCGTGGTCAACACCGCGGATTACACTTATGCCGCATTCGAGTGGTCAGAAGTGGGTGGCTGTCTTTGGGGCTGGCTTTAACAGCGGTGTTAATCCTAATTATGGTTCTGCAGTTTATGTGCTTGATCTTGAAAATGACGGTCAGATTTTAAAACGTATTGATATCACCGATGCTGCAGGGGGTGTGGTTAATTCAGTTCCGTCAGTGTTAGGTTTAATTACCCCGGATACGACCAGTCTAGCCGATTATAAAGGCGCACTGGTTTATTTCTCGGATCTTGAAAGCAAGCTTTGGAAAATTAACCTTACTGATACAGGAACCTTGTATGAAAAGACCCAGCTCTTTAATGGCGGGGGTAATGCGGTTAATGGGCGAATGAATTTTCATCAATTGAGTGCATCATTGGATACCGCCGATCAGTTATGGCTTTTTCATGGAACCGGTGATCAGGAAAACTTACAGGAAATGAGCGCGGCTCTCGATAATCATATTTATGGTATTAAGGATAAGCAATTCCCATCCTTTGCATCAGTAACGTCTGCTGACGTGGCTGATTTAAGAGATATTAGCCCGACCGGTTCAATATGTCCGACGACAAGTGACCCCGGCTGGGTACGGAAATTAAAGGCTAATGAAAAAGTAACAGGAAAAATTGCGATCTGGAATGAAACGCTTTTTGTCTCGCGCTATATTCCTAATACCGTTAGTTTATGCACGCCGGGGAAGGCTACTTTGAGTGAAAATGGGATCACCTGTGGTAATACGGTTGGGGAGTCAAATTTAGGAGAGGGTATTGCCACCGGTGCCGTTGTCCATAAAGGCAAAATCTATGTGGGTATTAGTGGGGAAGCCACGAATTCAAAATTGGCATCGGGGTATGTACGAAAGGGTAATATCATTGTAGGTACGCCGACAAGTTCACCCAGTAGTCCGGGTAAGGTTAAGGTGGAATCGTGGCGAGAATTATGGTGACCATTTTAATGGGTTAAGGTAGAGTATTAATACAATGGTAGAAGTTTTTGTAACTAAAATATAAATAATCTTATGTTTGAGAAATTAGCACAATTAGTTATGGCTGAGATGAGTAAAATCAGCGTGCAACAAGAAGATGTTGTGGGTATTGATATTACGCCTGAATATATTCGTCTTACCCAGTTACAAAATGATAAAGATGATTGGATTCTCACGAAGCTGGGTTATAAGTATTTGGATGATAGTTATACGTTATCGACTATTAAAGATAATCCTGCCGAATATGTAAAAAAGCTCAAACAACTGGTCGATACTAATAAAATTGAGCAGAGTAATGCGGCTGTCTCAATACCGGTTAGTAGTGCTATTGTTAAAGTGGTTACTGTACCGCTAATGACTGATGAAGAGCTGCAGGAAGCTGTTGATACCAATACCTTGTGGGAAAATGTTATACAGATCACCGATGCATTGGATGATTATTCTATTTTTTGGCAAGTTATTAAACGCAACACCCAAGAAAACACCTTAGATTTATTGTTTGTGGCCTCTAAACTGGTTGATGTTGAAACCTATTTAGATATTGTTCAGGACGCGGGCCTACGTCCTGTCGTGGTCGATGTGCGCTGTTTTTCCATGCGTAATGCTTTGAAGTTAGATAAGAAATTATCATCACCTGAAACCCCGACAGTTATCGTTGAAATTGGTCAGCATGAAAACTATGTGATGATTATTCGAGATGATGCCCCCTACATCTCAGATATTTATGTTTCTGATAAAGACCGGCTCACACTGACTGGATTAGTCTCAGATTCACCTGAGTGTAAAGTTGCGCTGGAACGGCTTTCTATGCAAATAAATCAAGTGCTTAATGTTTATCAATCAAAGTATAAAATTGCTCCGATCACGGCCTTCTTATTTTCCACAACCCTGCCGGCTTATGGAAAAGCTATTGAGTATTTGAGTGAGTTTATGCCGACTATTGATATTAAGCCTTTTGATGTCAGTAAGAGCCTAGTGGTACCGGAAAATTTAAAAGATAAGGTTTCAGCTGAAAGTAATCAAACTGCTTTTATATCCTCTTTAGGATTGGCGACTCGAAAATTAGATGTTTTTGGTTATTATCAATACGTGACTGGAACCAGTAATATTAATTTAATGCCAAACCGCAATTCAGTAAAAAATGAAGAGAAGGTTAAGTTTTTATCAAAATGGGGTATCATCCTTTTCGCCCTTTTGTTTGTGATTGTCGCAGCAGTAAGCTTTTTGAGTAACCGCTCATCAACCGCAGAGGTAGAAGATAAACTTACAGAGTACCATTCGCTTAAAGAACACCTGGTCGATGAACAACAAGAGTTAAAAGATCTTCACCATCAAACCGCTGCGTTGAATCGCATATTGTTAGTTTCTAAGGACGTGCGCTCGAATCAAAAACATATGTATCGCGTATTAATATCCATCGTCAAGTCTGTTCCTTCAGGTGTATCCCTATCGACAATAGAATATAAGGATTCCAAAGTTCAAATTTCAGGTGTAGCTGTCAGTGATCAAAATATTTTAGGGTTGATTGAGGGTTTAGAAAGATCTTCTTCAATACAACAAGCCTCATTACTTAATATGTCTATAGTGAAGAGGGAAAATCATGAAATGAAGTCTTTTTCTATACAAGTTGTTTTAAAAGAAATATTAGATCCTCTGGTCGAGCCGGTCAAAAGAATCATCAAAAAACCGGTTCCAGTTATTATTAAATTGCCTGCTGTAGAACCAGAACCAGTTGCAGAGCCAGAACCAGTTGCAGAGCCAGAACCAGTTGCAGAGCCAGAACCAGTTGCAGAGCCAGAACCTAGCGAAGAACTGATTCAAGAGCCCGCACTAGACATAGAAGGAGATCACTAATGGCTATAGATAAGAATGTTGATCTAGGGGCAATGCTAAAAGGTCTTTTTTCTAAAGGTCAGTCTTCTGGCAGTGCAGGTAAAGAGAACCCTTATCTCAAGTTTTTTATTGCAGGCGGTGGAGTTGCTCTTGTTGTTGTGGTTTATTTAATATTTGTTGCGATCCCAAATAGTACTGAGCTATCTGAAAAGTCAATTAAAGTGTCTAAAATTGAATCGCTCATAGAGCAAGTCAAGGAAGTTGAGGGGCAACAAGCTTTAGCACATGACGAGTTGCATACGGCGCAATCTGAATTTGATCAGATGTCGAAACGATTTTTTGGTCCTCAAGATTTGGATAAATTGTATCGTTATATCAGCCGATTGGCATTAACCCATAAGATCATGGTTGCGAAGTTAGCTAAGCTTGAGGATAAGCCAATTCTTCAGGCTGATGCTGTTTTAAGTGCAGCCACTGAACAAGAGTTTAGTGATGAACAAGAGTTTAGTGATGAAGAAGAGTTTAGTGATGAAGAAGAGTTTAGTGATGAAGAAGAGTTTAGTGATGAAGAAGAGGGCGGTGCAGGAAAAGCGGTTGCCTATTATCGACTTTTAGTTCAATTGGATGCTTCTGGAGACTTTTTAGGATGGGTTGCCTTTCGGCGGGATCTTACGAAGTTAGATAAAATTATCGCTATTGAAGAAGAACGAATTACGCTCCTAAAAGATGAGAAAATGCAAGGCCGAATAAATGTTAAGATTACCTTAGCCGTATTTCGTTGGCCGGAAAATGAAGAAGAAAAATTTGTTTCAGAAATGAATTCTGGTGATGACAATGAATAAAATCATTCTAACCCTAGGGCCTCGATTACCGATTATTCCTTTATTATTGTCTCTCGGTATCTCCCCCGCTTATGCAGAAGAGTTTTCCGAGGAATATATGGCAAATCCTTTTGCGCCTGCTACAGAGGTGGGTGGCAAGACAACGGCAACAGATGCTTCTGTCAGTGAATCGCTGCCCGGCGCTCACCCTTTGCAACAATCACATGTAAAAAGCTACACTTTATTGGCGGTTATTGTCTCCGCTAATTGGTCGGTTGCGCTGGTGCGTTCCTCTGGTGGGCAAGAGTTTTATGTGCATGAAGGTGATAAATTAGGCAATAAAGATGGGGCCGTAACGGCCATTTTTGACGGTGGTCTAGAAGTGGAAGAGGCTCAGGAAATTACCATTCTGAATGTTAAAAATAGGAGTATAAGTTTTGAAAAAGAAGCCAGCTAATTATTCTTGTTTTTTGCTATTAGCCTTGTTATTGGCGTCCTGTTCCAGTACTACTGAGGTTATTAAACCTGGACCTGTATCTGAGGCGAAGAGGGAATTATTTGACGCCCATGAATTTATTCGCGAGCATGAGGCGCGCATTGAAAAAAATGTGGGCCTCGGGCCACATGTTGATCGTACGCAAGAAGAAATTGATAGATCTCGGGAAAGAATTCGAATTAACGAAGAACTACCGACTAATTATGTTTCCATGCAGAATGATGATATGGAATATTTCCCTATTTCTGTTAATTTCGATAATATCGGTATTCGTGATGCAATGAATATGCTCATGGAGGTAACAGGAACTAATATTATTTTAGGTGAAGAGGTGACCGGGTCCATTAGTGCGCATATGCAAGATGTTCCTTGGAATATTGCATTGGAATCAATGCTTAAAATAAAAGGCTTGGCACATCATGTGGATAGTAAGGCAAATATCACACGAATACATAGCCAAGCAACGCTACTTTCTCAAGAGGCCTTTGATCGTAAACGATTAGAAGATTTACAAAAAACCATTCAAGCTGAACGAGCCATAAAACCTTTATATACTGAGCTATTTAAATTGTATTACAGCGATGCGGAAACAATTAGTGCGCAAATTACAGGTATATTAAGCGACACTAGCAGTGCTGGCGAAGGGGAGGGTTCAAGTTCGTCTTCAAGTGATGTCGGAGTCACTATTGATGCTCGAACCAATTCTTTGATTGTTAAAGCCACTAAAAACGAATTAGATTTAATAGCGCGCTTTATCAACGAAATCGACGTTCGTACGCCGCAAATTTTAATTGAGGCATTTATCGTGGAAGCCACCGATGACTTTAAAAAAGAGTTGGGTTCGCGTTTAGGTTATGATCAACCGTTTTTTGGTAGAGGGAATGACGGACAAACGACTTTTGGTGTTTCCGGAATGTCCTCCGGTACCGCAGCAGCAGCTGATGGTGTTTCTCTAGGTTCAGCTGCGGGCAGTATTGCTCAAAATTTAGTTGTTGCCGGCGCTACGGGTGGGATAGGGGGGCTGTTAACCACCAGTTCAATGACCTTAAAGATAGAACTAAATGCAATGCAAGCGGATGGATTCACTAAAATCCTTTCCAATCCACGTGTTTATACACTTAATAACCAAAAGGCAATTATTAAACAAGGGTGGGAAATACCGTATAAAACCGAATCTGAAAGTGGGGGTACCGATATTGAAATGAAAGAAGCGATGCTCTCATTATCTGTTACGCCCAGTATTGTTGGGGATGGTAATGTTCGGTTGGATATTGTCTTAGAGAAAAAAGATGCTGATGAAACACAGATTAACCCACCGATGCAATCAGAAAACATCACCACTAAGCTGATGGTTAAAGATAGAACTATTGTTGTTATTGGCGGTGTTCGAAAACAAAAAACGGTTGATTTGGTTGATCAAGTTCCTTTTTTTGGGGATATTCCTTTCTTAGGAAATGCTTTCAAACATAGGAAGGATCAAGATAAATTTGAAGAGTTATTGGTTTTTATTGCACCGCGTATTATTTAAAGGAAGACGAAAATGCCGCCTATTGAATTTCCCCGCGAGTCAGATCAACAACTGGCTTTGTTTTTATCGGGTGTTGGCTTGATTTCTATGGATGAAGCGACTAATGCTATTCAGTCAAGTGAAGAAAGTGGTAAGGGCATTGTTGAAACGCTGATTCAAACAGGTACAACTAATGAATTACAGATTACCCAAGCAATCAGCAATGCTTATGGTTTAGAGGTTATACATCTTAATAGTCTGGCGGATATTGATGAAGAAACGCTTAATATCCTGCCTTTTAATTTTATTCAGCGTAACCGACTCATTCCTTTTAAAGTAGAAGACAGTGGTGAAATTTTAGTTGCCATTGCAGATAATACTTCTTTAAATATGATTTCTAGCGTCAGAACGCTAACCAATAAATCGGTTAGGGCATATATCATGCCGCTAACGGAAATGGAGAATTTGCTATCTGCTTTATGCGGTGAAGCAGAACACGCCTCTGTGGTTGAAGTCGTTGAGGAAGAAGAGGACGTTTTAACCGAAGTAGAAGACAGTGAGGCGCGGTCTTCAGTTGTTATCGACTTTGTTGACAAGATGATTAGTGAAGCGGTCAAGGCCGGTGTGAGTGATATACATGTGGAAATGTTTAAAACCTTTGCCCGTGTTCGTTATCGTTTAGACGGTGTTCTTCATGAAAAAAAAGAATATGCCGATGAATTGCATGAGCGCTATGCAGCGATTGTTACTCGAATTAAAATTATGTCATCTTTAGACATTGCAGAACGCCGCTTACCTCAAGACGGTGCCATTAGTCTTAATATTGATGGCCGTGGCGTTGACTTTCGGGTTTCAGTTCTCCCAACTGGATTTGGTGAGCGGGTGGTGCTTAGGATCTTGGATCGTAGTTCTATTTCTTTAACGGTTGCAAAACTGAATTTAAATGAAGTCGATGAAAAAGCATTAATCGAAGCGATAGAGTCACCCCAGGGGTTAGTACTAGTGACCGGTCCAACCGGAAGTGGCAAATCAACCACACTCTACGCTGCCTTAGCGGAGATTAATGATGAAGGTGTAAATATTATGACTGCTGAGGATCCTGTGGAATATGCCATCGATGGTGTCGGGCAGGTTCAAATCAAGGATAAAATTGGATTAACCTTTTCAGCGGCATTACGTTCATTTCTTCGTCAAGATCCAGAGGTCATTTTAGTCGGGGAGATCCGTGACAAAGAAACGGTTGATATTGCCGTTAAGGCTGCGTTAACCGGCCATTTAGTACTCAGTACGCTCCATACTAACGATTCAGTGAGTACGATTTCCAGGCTCTTAAATATGGGCGTTCCGCCCTATTTGTTAACGTCATCGCTTACCTTAATTGTCGCGCAACGTCTGGTTCGAACACTGTGCCAACATTGTAAAATAGTAGATGATAGCTGTAGTGCAGATAAACTTCAATCGATCGGGTTTTCAGAGGAAGAGGCTAAGCACGCGAAAGTTTATACTGGGGAAGGGTGTGATAAGTGTAATGGTATTGGTGCCAAAGGGCGCCGAGGTATTTATGAGGTTTTACGTATAACTGATGCCATCAAAGACGCTGTTTTAAAAGATAAAACCACGATGGAAATTCTTGAGATAGCGGAACAAAAAGATAATTTTAGAACCATGCAAGCTATTGGTAGAGAACTTTTAGTCGAAGGTATTTTGTCACTGAAAGAATATAACCGTGTCATGATGGTGATTTAGCGATGGCTGTTGTTTACAAATACAAAGGGATTAGTGGTAGCCAATATGTTAGCGGCACTGTAGAAGGCATTAATCGTGATGAGGCCGCCTTTAAGCTGAAAGAGCAAGGTTACATTATTACCGAATTAACCAAGGTTTCCGGTAAAGAACTTGAAGAAAAGAAGGGTAAGGATAATGTTGAAAAAGAACAAGTAAATTTAACGAAGAAAAAAGTGCCGGTCGATCAGCTTATTATTTTTACCAAGCAGTTAGAAACCATGGTGCGTGCAGGATTACCTATTTTAAAAACATTAAACATGCTTGTTGAGCAGACCACTGATCCTGTGCTTAAAACCATCATTAAAGATATTGTCAAACAGGTTGAATCTGGAAGCCAACTGTCAGATAGTTTTGCAACCTTCCCTAATGTCTTTGATAATATTTATGTTAATTTACTTCGCGCTGGTGAGTCGAGCGGTAAGATCGACTTATTCTTGAAAAAACTCTGTATCGGTATGGATAAATCGCAAAAAATACGCGCAAGTATCCGCGGTGCATTAATTTATCCTTCGGTTTTGTTTGTTGTCGCGGTTTCTGTTATTGCAGTGATGATGGTTTTTGTCGTGCCTGTCTTCCAAGAAATGTTTAAAGGCGCACCGGGTGGTTTACCGGCAAGCACTCAAGCGGTAGTTGCTATTAGTGAATTCTTACGTGACCCCATGGGCGGAGGTGTTGCTGCCATTATTATTGTAGTCTCAGTAATGCTCTTTTCCTACATAATGAAAACAAACTTTAAAGTCCGCCGTTTTTTTCATTACAAATTTTTAAAAGTTAAACTATTTGGTGAGCTTATTAGAAAATCATCGCTGGCAAAAATAGCCATGATTCAGGGTCACCTGACTGCTGCAGGTGTTCCTGTTATGGAGTCTTTAGATATCGCGGCGACCTCGGTGAGTAATATTGCAATCCAAGAGGCTATGAATGAAGTTAAAAGGGGTGTTTATGGCGGTGAACCCTTGTCAGAACTATTTGCCAAAGCCCCTAATATTTTTGACCCGACTTTTTCTGGCATGGTCGCTGTAGGTGAAAATACCGGAAATATGGAAGAAATGCTGGAGTCTATTTCAATGTATTATGAAGAGCAAATGGATGAAACCATTCAAAAATTAACGGCACTACTCGAGCCGGTGATGATCGTATTTATGGGTGCCACAATCGGTTTTATTTTAGTCGCGATGTATACCCCGATGTTTAAAATGGGAGGTACTTTGTAAGTATAAACTTACAAATAACGATAACTTTCGATCTGAATGTAACGTAATTAGATTTTTTCAGTAAAAAAAAACCTGAAAGAGTTTTTTTTAGTTATAGTAAATTTAAAAAAAAGGAGAAATCAAATGTTCAGTCATCAGCAAATTGCAAGAATAAAAAATAAAAGCAGTGGTTTTACTTTAATCGAATTATTGATTGTGGTGGCCATTATTGGGGTTCTCGCTGCAGTAGGTATTCCGGCTTACCAAGGTTATATTGGTGATGCTAAAATAAAAGGCGCGACCGAAAGTCATGCTCGGGTTAAAAGTTTTGTCTCCTCCTCGTTTGCAAAATGTGCAGCAGGGGAAGAACTAGTCATGCCAGGTTATAGAACAGTGAAGTGTAAAAACAGAGGTAACCCACTTTCTTCTGGTCAGTGGAGGAGTCATTTTATAAAATACTTTCAAGCGGCGGGTTTTAAAAACCCTTATTCCTCAACAGATGACGCGGTCAAAAGTTGTAATGTAGGGCCTATAGGTCAGACCTGTCTTAGAAGTAGCGGAAAAAGCTTATTAATTAAAACCTATCCCGGTGATGCCGCAGGCAAAAAAGGTAAGCTAATGAGTGATTCTGCTACATTGGAATGATCTCATTGCCACAACGCCTTGACCAAGCCCGCAGTAATGCGGGCTTTACTTTGATTGAATTACTCATTGTTGTTGCCATAGTGGGTATATTAGCCGCCGTGGGAATACCCAGTTATAACGGTTATATTGCTGATGCAAAAGAAACAACGGCACAAAATAACTTGCGTTCTATCTATTTAATGCAACAAGATTATTATAGTGAAAACCACAGTTATTGCACCGGCTCGACCTGCAGTAGTGCTACCAAGATTAATACGGTGCTTTTCGGGGGTAAAAAAACCCTCAGTGAAAATACTGACAACCCTTATAAGTATTCAGTATCAAGAGTTGGTAGTGGTTATAAGGCCTTTGCACGAAAAAAATCTGGTGATACGTTAAGAGAATTCTCCATTAACCAAAACAATTCACTGGTCACATTATAGTTTTGTACATGCAAGTAAGATGCTGATTCCTGTTTGTAGCTTAAGGCACGATAGTCGTCAGCAAGGTTGAGTGCTTGGGTGCAACTTTTGAGCCGCCTAGAGCAAAGTGCTACATGCAATGTGAGGCGATTTGAGACGTTTAATGTAACCTGCAGTGGTTGGAGGTCAGTGCATTAGTATTTCATTGTGTTACGCTACCCACGCACTCCCAGAGGCTAAAAAAATCTTGATCTATGCACTTTAGTTCTGAAGTGTGCTTAATGATTTATTAAGCCAAAAAAATGGGCTAGGATTTATAGGTCTGAGGTCGGCCAGAGCTTGGTCGATAGTTGTCTTCGTGTATTTTCTCATCGTGTAACCATCGAATATTAGCGTGATAATTAATTGAATTTAATACCTGAACATCAATTATGACTGAATTGGAGCGAGCGAGAATTAGCCTTGAGCGCTATCAAACTAATCATATTCTCCATGCATTACTGAGTTTCTTTACCGGTGGTGTCTGGATCATCGTTTGGGTGATTTTAACTGCTCTAAACACCCGAAAACGAAATGACATCTATAGAGAGTTTGGGTTACCCGAAGAATCTAATCCTGTAGGTTGTGGGTGCTTGTTGGTTATATTATTTGTTGGGGTGATGTATTTCTGGTCAGGGTACATGATGAGTCATATGTCTAATTCTAGTGTTATGATTGAAAGTCATTCCTTTTCAACCGATACGCCATTTATCTAGGCAATAGGAAGTAGTGACGCAAGCCGTTTATATGGCGATAAAATCTACTGTTTTGTGATCTAGTAAAGTTAAACAGCGGTGTTCTCAAGTCGTTAACATAAGGTGTTTCTAGGTCTCGCTTTATTGAAGGGATGTATTTTAAATAGAAGGAACGTAAGTCTTAAATAGACCGAACCTTCAGCGTAGCGACGTTATGAATAACTTTGAAACGTTATCGTGGATTATTATAAAATACCCATCCTAATGTTTGACCCTGTTTAATTATTCAAGTGTAGTGACTAAAAAAACGTAAGTCTTTATGTCTTATGGGTTTTTGGCTGTAAGAACTATTTTGCCCTCCATCCTTTAAAGAATCAAAAGATATACAACCATGAAATACATTTTTAATAAGAGTTTTTTGACCAATTTAATCGCTGTTTTAATTATTGCGGCCGGTTATTTAGGTCCTGTGCAGCCTGAATTGATGAAGTCTATCGGTTTTTTTGCACTGTCCGGTGCGGTGACGAATTGGTTAGCCATTCATATGCTATTTGAAAAAGTACCTTTTCTGTATGGCTCTGGGGTGATTCCTAATCGTTTTGATGAATTTAAGTTGGCGATTAAAGATTTAATGATGAAGCAGTTTTTTACTCAAGAAAATGTTGAGCAATTTATTGAAGCGGAAGAGCAACAGGGTAGCCATGTTTTAAATATCGATCCGCTCTTGAATGCCATTGATTATGACAAGATTTATGAAGGGTTAGTGGTTTCTATTATGGAATCCTCTTTTGGCGCTATGTTACAAATGATGGGTGGAGAGCAAGCACTGGTTCCTTTGAGAGAACCCTTTATGGAAAGAATGAAAACCACCTTGCGTGACATGGTTGAGTCCGATCGTTTTAAAGATGTTTTAAAGCAAGGGCTAGATTCTCATAAAGTAGGACAGGATATTGTATCTAAAATAGAAACGGTTATTGATAAGCGTTTGAATGAATTAACACCTCAGTTGGTTAAAGAGATGGTGCAAAAAATCATTAAAGTTCATTTAGGGTGGCTGGTTGTTTGGGGCGGTATCTTCGGTGGCGTTTTAGGGGCGGTATTTAGTTTTGCCAGTTAGAAGAATATAAGAGCAACTGTGGCTTAAATAGCATGACGGTATGTTTTGGTCAGTGAGGCGTTCTGTTTCAGAATTTCAATAATAAAACTATCTTGAAGGCCAGGCGAGAACCGGGTCATTAATCCTTACTACAGGTCCCTGTTCGGATAGCGACGGCATCACCTGCGTTATCAGAAAAAACATAACCGTAACCTTTAGCAAAAACATAGCGCTTATTGGTTGCATTAAAATTAAAAAGGTAACCGTTAGAGGAAGTGCAAGACTTCCAGTGTTTCAAGACGTCATAGCTTAATTTTTTTGGGGTAAAGCGTATGGGTTTTATGCAGCGAAATAACCCGGAACTATCCATCGACGGTGAGTTAATTTGAATACGATTATCGGTTAGTATTTTCAATTCAAATTTTTGTAAATTAAATGTTGTTGGCTTATAGGACTTAGATTTTTTCTTAAACCCCGTTGCCTGATTGTCAGAACAAAAATAAATCTCTTCAGCCATGACTGTACTCGATAGCATAATGAGAATAAGGAACAGATATTTCATGAAAGGTACTACTTTTATTAAGAAGTGAGTAACAGAATATAGCAAGGCAAAACTGATTTCAAGAGTGCTATAAGCCTATTGTTGGCGACCAACTAATAGGTCAGTACCTCTTAACATGAAGATTGTTAGTAATGAGTGAGTGAAAAATCGTAAAAATTCTTTGTTAAAGCGCCTGGCGGAGGTGCAATCCGAACCAAATATAAATGGTATTGGCTTTGAACGTATTGGGACTGTGCTTGAAAAGACTATGCTTAACGCAACGGGTTAAGCGTGGACATAAGTATGGAATCAATAAGAAAGCAGTTGGGTTTAAGTTTAATTTTATTGGGAATAGCATCACAAGCCTCAGCGACTACCGGCTATTTCGCCTTGGGTTATGGGCCTA
>ENA-OSET01002685-OSET01002685.1-sediment-metagenome-genome-assembly--contig:-NODE-2685-length-16938-cov-3.327976_pt1 | contig 16938 bp, 12 predicted proteins | sample MGYA00237882_ERZ534229 | MGnify/ENA primary metagenome ERZ534229 (study PRJEB26408, sample SAMN06266212) | sediment metagenome | isolation source: Hudson Canyon methane seep mesocosm | place... | reverse complement strand
TGGACATCGCTGCCCTACATAGCAGCCGAGGAATCCCGACTTGCCTGGCCCGACTTCAATTGGGGCCAACGGGAGCCACAGGGGACCCTTGACTGGCTTCCCGAGTGCTACGACACGGATGTCGAAGCCTTCTTCGACCTCGACATGTCGGCAACTGGGCTGCTTGACGCGGTCGGTGACCACGAGATTCTCACCAGTGGCCTCGTCCTGCCCGATGACCCTGCCGAGTACCCGACATGGCTCGGTAACAGACCGCTCGTGCTGACGGGTGACGCCGTGCCGGTGTTCATGGTGGATGATTCAGCTGGAAGATGGGATGAAGGTTGGGGGTTGCCCCGGGCTTCGGGTCTCGGCGTGGCCGCAGCGCGCGTCGGGGCTGGGAAGATCGTCTACGCAGAGGACGGATCCTGGCTGGACGCCAACGACCCGCTAAGCCGACGCCTGGCGACCAACGTCGAGGCTTGGCTTCTCGACGGCTCGGACCCTGGAACGACGGTCACCACGCTCCGGGGACAACTGGACTGCGGAACCTCGACCGACCTCCGGCAACGCCTCGTTGCCGGTGAGCGGATATTGGTGACGGGACTGTGGTTCGAACCGGTCCTCTACTTCGAGGAGGAACTCTCCTGGGAGGGCGAGCCGACCGGCGCCGACAGTATGAGTGGGAGGGTGGAGGTTCCAGCGTTGTGGGGTACGGGTATCAACGTGCTTGCGAGCCCTATAACCAACGCGATGTCGTGGCAACGAAAGATCAGGGTGGCCACCGAGTCAGATGTCGCCGGGGCGAACGTGACGAGAGCCCTTTACCACCTAGCGCAGGGAACGCTTCCTGACGACGCGCGAGAGATCATGGTCAGCGCTATCACAATGGCGGTGGATGAACTCCCTATTCCCCCAGACGGGTTCGACCACTCGTTCTTCCACGGCTTCCACGGTTCCCTGAGTAACCACTTCGGAGCGGCGATGTACTCGACGGTCGTTCCGTTCGAGGTCGAACGCTACCTGGCCGTGGAAAGACCTGAGATCTCGCTCTTGGGGGGACAGGCAATGCTCCAATACGAATCCCAGTTAGCCACGTCCTGTGACCCTTACGCGAACTGGGATTATTTCGAAGGGTCCGCCCGGAGCCTGGGGCTCGAGAAGGGAGAGACCCTCTTTGACCCCCAGATCGTGTTCTCCGACGAGGCATCAAACTTGTTCTTCCGATCACCGGACCAAGTCGGTGGCTCTTTCACCATTGACAAGAACCAAATCGGAGCTGTAACCGTTCGTGACGACGGCACCGTGGGCGACCTTGTCGCCGAGGACGGGATCTACACGGCCGCATGCGTGACAAGCGCCGTGACCCCGGGGCCGACCAGCGGTGCATGGCCGGCCGGGCTAGGCGACGTTGAGAACCTGCACGTGCTGGATGCTTCTCTGAGGGGCTCCGTGCCGATAATCAGGGTCGCCAACGACGCCTCGATGACCGATGCCGGCTTCTTCTTCGATCTAGGGGAGATGGCAACCTATATTCCGCGGGGGGGCGGGGTGTTCTGGGCCAACCATTGCATCCCATGCATGCGGGCTCGCGACCTGGCCGGTGACGCGTTCGACTTCATGGTTCTGGCGACACGGACCTGGCCATTCGGCGGCGGATACCAGCGCATCAGTGACGGTGTCGTTGGCGTCGGCCACCCCCAGGCGCTCCACACCAAGATCCCGCAGTATCCCGAACCCGGCCGGCTCCAGGGGCTGATCGAACCCGGTGGCCACAGTTTCGGGGCCCTCACCCACGAGATCGGCCACTGGATGGGCCTGGGCACCATCGACTTTCCCGAAGCAGGGGCTGAATGGAACTCGGGCGATGGCATGCACCTGGAGTGGGACAACACCACGCAGGGAAGCCTCAAGGGGCCGGTCTGGGATCCGGTGCGGGGCTACCCGTATTCGGTACGCCTGCTAGACGAGGCCGGCAAACTGGACGATGCCGGCGAACCCGTCCCCGTCGACGCCTACGTTGCTGGTAATCCCACTGAGGGCTTCCGGCTGGAGCAGTTCGACGACGAGCCGCTGGTCTGGGATGACATCTTCTTGTACATGCTCGGCCTGTTGGATCCAGCCGATACCGGCCAGCAGTACTGGAAGGTATTGGACGTCGGGTTGCCAGACATCTGTGAACTGTCGGATATATACGTTGACTGTCCGGTTACGGAGCTGCCGATCACTGTCGGCCGGTCGGTTCAGTACTCGGTGGAGACGTTCATCGATCGATACGGACCACGTATCCCTTCCTACGAAGACGCCCCCAAGACGTTCGACATCGGGTTTCTGTTCACCAGCGACCGGGAATTCACAGAGGCTGAGACCACTTGGTTCACGCTCGCCGTCCGCGAGTACACCACTCGCGAGGATTGGACTCGTTCGACTGCAGGCATTATCACGTCCGTGCCATGGCCGACTGCCACTCGGGGTTTGGGGTCTATCTGGACCGACTGGCGCCACGTTGTCGCTCAGAACCTCGGCGATTGAACGGTTGTCGCTAGGACGTCAAGCGCTCTGTCGGCGTTTGTTGCGCCAAGACCTGAGACTTCTGGGCTATTCCATTCTGGCTTTGATGGTGCGCCCCCTGGGACTTGAACCCAGAACCTGCGGATTAAGAGTCCGATGCTCTGCCAATTGAGCTAGAGGCGCCAGCGGCGCCCGATCCTACCGGCGCCCGCCGGAGCGGACGACCGACGGATCGGGCCTCGTGGGGTGACCGAGGGGATTTGAACCCCCGACTTCCTGGACCACAACCAGGTGCTCTAACCGAACTGAGCTACGGCCACCAAGTGCCGTCATGATACGGCCCGGTCCTGTCGGCGACGCCCCGATTAGGACTCATGACAGACGGCGTCTAGGTCGTCAGGACCGGCGCTGGTGTGTGACCATTCTCGGATGTCGACGAGGATCGCTGTTATCGGTGGCGGCATCGCCGGGGTGAGCGCCGCCCACCACATCCTGGAGTTGGATCCCGCCGCCGACGTGGTGCTGCTCGAGATGGAGGCAACCCTGGCGCAGCACACGACCGGGCGTTCGGCAGCCCTGCTACTGGAGAACCTGGGGACGGCCTCCACCCGAGCCATCTGCTCGGCCAGCCTCCAGTTCCTCCGCGAAACGCCCGACGGATTGGTCGACGGTCCGTTGCTGACACATCGCCAGGTCCTCCATGTGGGAACGACCGAACAGGATGCGGCCATCGAGCGGATGCTGGCTGATGGCGTTTCGGCCACGACCGACACGGTCGAGGTCGACCTCGACGAGGCGATGCGCCTCTTCCCGCCGTTGCGGCGGGACCGGCTCCACCGGGCACTTGTGGAGCCGGACAGTGCGGACATAGACGTCGGCGCCCTGCACCAGGCCTTCGTCCGCGGCTTTCGTCGCGCCGGGGGTCGTATCGCAACATCGACGCGGGTTGACGCCGCTCGCCCCGATGGTGGGGGCTGGCGTCTGGACACCACCGACGGGCCTGTAGGAGTTGACCTGGTGGTAAACGCTGCCGGCGCATGGGGCGACCTGGTGGCCCACGGAGCCGGATTGGAGCCCGTGGGCCTCGAACCACGACGCCGGACGGCGTTCATGGTGGACGGGCCGGGAACCGACACCACCGGATGGGCGTTCACCGGCAACATCGCCCACGACTGGTACATCAAGGACGATGGTCTGCAGATGCTCTGTTCGCTGGGGGAGCAGAACCCGTCGGAGCCGTGCGACGCCAGGCCGGAGGAGATTGACGTGGCGCTGGCCATCGACCGGCTCAACGAGGCCACAATGCTCGGCATCCGGTCGGTGAACTCCGCATGGACCGGGCTGCGGACCTTCGCCCCGGACGAATCGATGGTGATCGGCCCGGACCCCGACCACCCGACGTTCGTGTGGTGCGTAGGCCAGGGCGGCACCGGTATCCAGACCTCGCCGGGAGCAGGCCGCCTGACCGCGGAGCTTGCCCTGGGTGGTGGTCCATCTGAGGTGTTCGCGGGCCTCGTTCTGGACGAGGTGGGGCCGGGGCGCTTCCGGGGTAAGGGGTAGGCCCCTAGAGGTTCACCTCTGGTGTGGCGATGAAGACGGCGATCGTGCAGCCGGTCTCGGTCCGGGAGTTGTGACGGGTGCCTCGGCGAAGCATGACCATGTCACCGGGGCCGTACCGGAAGCCGTCATGGTCCACCAGGTCGCCGTCGAGGACGAGGAAGTGCTCGTCGCAGGTGTGTTCGTGCGGGGTGCTCGAGGCGCCGGGCTCCAACCGGTAGACGTGGAAGCCGGTTCCGATACGGAGGGAGTCGTCCAACTGGAGGATGGATTCTCCCGGCCCCAGGGCCTTCCAGTCGCCATCTTCGAGGTTGGCCACCGTGCGGAGGTCCGGGCTGATCGCATCCATCTGCGTTCCGCCGTCGATCCGCTTACCGTCATCCACTCACACATTCTACGAGTAGGCCTGATCCGGACGGATCGATGTCCATCGAACCCGGCGTCGATCCTCCGACGTTCGAGGGTCTGGTTCCAGACACGCTGGGACCGGAACGGTTACGGGGCCAGCGGTAACCTCGGTGGGCCGGCCCCCGTAGCTCAGCCCGGATAGAGCAGTGGCCTTCTAATCCACTTGTCGCAGGTTCAAATCCTGCCGGGGGCGCCATCAGCAGCGGAAGCCGCCATCAGCGGGTGAGGCATCGAAATGAACGATCCCGATTCTGACATCAAGAGCATGAAGTTGTATCACCACCTCAACAGGGTGATGAACGAACTTCGTGAGCTTGGGAAAGACGAAACCGAGGTGTTGCGGGTCGATGAGCTGAGCGGTTTCGACCAACTGCACTACCACGGCACCGAAGCAGTGGATGAGGCGATCAGGGCCGTAGGCATCAACGAGCACAGCACGGTGCTGGAGATCGGTTCAGGGCTCGGGGGGCCGGCCAGGTACCTGGCGGCGGCAACGGGAGCCGAGGTGACAGCGCTGGAGCTCCAGGAAGACCACCATCTCATGGCGTCGGAACTCACGGTGCGGTGCGGCCTCGGCGGCAGCGTGAAGCACCTCTGTGGCGACTTCCTGACCCACCCCTGGGATGGAGAGCGGTTTCAGGCCATCGTGAGTTGGCTGGCGCTGTATCACATTCCGCAACGGGAGCTCCTCCTCGAACGGTGTCGGTCGCTGCTCGAGATCGGAGGCTTCGTCTACGCCGAGGATCTCTATGAACGTAGGCCTTTCGATGACCTCGAGAAGGAGGAGCTCAAGTCAGAGCTCTACGCCAACTATCTACCCAGCCGGGACCAGTACCGGCTGGATCTGGTCGCCTCCGGTTTCGAGGCGGTCCGGCTGGAGGACATGTCGGACGACTGGACGGCTTTCACCCGGGCACGCTTGGACCAGTATCTCGAGCATCGGGACCGACACCTCCGGGTCCATGGTGAAGAGGTGTTCGAGACCATGTGTGGGTTCTACGAGACGATGGTGCGCCTCTTCTCGGAGGGAAAGCTGGGTGGCGTCAGGGTTGTGGCGCGCATGATCTGAGCCTGGACATGGCTGACCTACAGGCGGCGGGTCGGGAATCAGGACTCGCTGTGGTGGAGCAGGAACTCCCGGACCGGGCCGAGCACCCGCTGCGGTGCCTCGATCAGGATCGAGTGCTTCAGGTCCTGGAGGATCACCAGCTCGGCATCCGGGAGTTCGTCGACGATGAAGCGGTTTAGCCGGGGGCTGCAGCCACCGTCGAACTCGCCGGTCATCACGAGGCACGGACAGGTCACCTCGTGCAGCCACGGAGCCATCTCGGCTCCCGCGTACACGTCGAACACGCTCAGGAAGACGTCCTCCGGAGTGCCCAGCACCTGCTGGATGCGGTCCCGGATGGCATCCGGGCGGGCCTCGATGAACCCGTCGGTGTACCAGCGGTCCAGCAGGGTGGCGAGGACCGGCTCGACTCCCTCGGTCCGCATACGTGCCACCACGCCCTTCACCTTGGTGCTGTCGTCCTCGGTGCGGCCCGCCGCCGTTGAGAGCAGAACCACGCTGGCCGTGCGGTCCGGATGCGCCCGGGCGTAGGCGGGGCCGATCTGGCCACCCAGGGAATGGCCGATCACGTGGATCCGCTCGTGGCTCAGGCGCACCCGCAGGGCCTCCAGGTCGGCCACCAAGTCTTCGAGGCTGTACGGCACCGGTGGGGTCGGGCTCTCGCCGTGGCCCCGCAGGTCGTACCGGACACAGGTGAAGTGTTCTTCCAGACCGGGTAGCAGGCCGTCCCACGTGACCCGCCTCGAACCGATCCCGTGGACCATGTAGAGAGGGGGCCCCTCACCGGAAACGGTGTACGAGACGTCGATTGCGGTCATGGGCGGGTCGTCTCCCAGGGGTCGGTACGGGTCGGAGGGTCCGACGTCCGGTCAGGCGGCGGCGGAAACCTGCCGTAGGTGGGGAAGCACGTCGCTGGCGAAGCGCTCCATGGCCTCCAGGTGGTCACCCTGGGGCTGGCCCAGGTTCGAACTCAGGATGAGCTCGTCGATACCGGCTCCGGCATACTCGGCGAGCCGGTCCAGCATCTCGTCCGCCTGGCAGATGATGAGGTTCTGTTCGAGTTCCTGGATCGTCTGGGTCCGGGGCAGTGGTTCGACATCGCCGTTCCGCACTATCCCGGGGCCTGTGAACACGTTGTCGAAGCGGCTGTAGTAGTCGTGCGCCCTTTGAACCATCTCACGCGTCTGCGCCTCGCTATCGGTGCAGTAGACGATCCGCGACATCATGATTCGAAGGTGCTGGCCGGCCTCACCCATCTCGGCCTTGGCCTCCTTGTGGGCGGCTATCTGGGCTCGGAACAACTCGGGTCTGCCGGCCAACGGCGTGGTCTGGATGTCGAAACCCCGCCTGGTGCTGGCTGCGATCCCCGGCGGGTTCATCACCGCGACCATCACCCTGGGCATCGGCTGGGTCATGGGTCGGGGCATGACGGTCAGCGGCTCGAACCTGTAGTACTCGCCGTCCCAGGACACTTCCTCTTCGGTCATCAAGGCGATGAGCACCTCGAGGCTTTCGTCGAATCTGGCCTTCGACTCCTCCAGTGGGGAGCCGAGACGGCCCATCTCGTAGGCAAAGGCGCCGCGGCCCACGCCGAGGACCAGCCGACCGTCGGTGAGGATGTCGGCCTGGATGACCTCTCCGGCAAAGATCCGCATGTCGCGCAACGGCAGGACAGCGACCGAGGTGACGAGCTCAAGGCGTTCGGTCTCACACGCCAACTTGACCGCCATCTGGAGGGGGGAGGGTGTGAGCAGCACGTTGATGAGGTGGTGCTCCGGCAGCGTGACGCCTCGGTAGCCGAGGCGTTCGGCGGCCTTCGCCTGCTCGACCATGTCATCGAACAGGCGTTTTCCACCGTACGACGTGTCGGGGTAGTAGGCGGAGAGGAAGTGGTTGGCGTCCACGTAGGCCTTCGGTGGTCGGGGGCCGGGTTTCTCAGCCTGTCAGATGGAAGTCAGCGACGTCCGGCTCGGCCATGACCTCGCGGAACCGCTGGAACGTCCAGGGCCACGCCGCCGGCACCCCACGGTCGTCCAGGTACCAACTCCGACAGCCCGTAGCCCAGACGGTCTTCTTTGCCGCCTCCACCCGGGTGGCCTCGAACGCCTCGGTGGCCCGGGCAGTCGCACTGACCAGCCTGCACTCGCCTGAGCGGATCCGCTCCACCAACTGGAGGATGAAGGCGAACTGGAGCTCGGCGACCTCGATGAGCGAGAAGTTCCCGATCGGGCCGTTGGGCCCGTTCAGCATGAAGAAGTTGGGGATGCCCGGGATCGAGATCGACATGTACGCCGTCGGGCGGTCCGCCCAGACCTCGGACAGCCGGTCTCCCGCTGGCCCGACCACCTCCATGGGTCGCATGAACCTGTCGACCCGGAACCCGGTGGCCAGGACGAGCACGTCCAATTCGTGGAGTTGACCGTCAACGGTGCGGATCCCTTCCGGCTCGACTCGTTGGATGGCATCGGTGACCAGCCCGGCGTTCGGATGCTGGATGGCCGAATAGAAGTCGGGTGAGACGACGAGCCGCTTGCAGGCGGCCCTGTAGTCGGGGCGGAGCCGCTCACGCAGCTCCACATCGATGACGCTGTCCTCGAGGTTGGTGAGGCAGGCCACCTCGATCATCCGCATTCCGTCGGACTCGGCGTCCACGACGGCATTGGAGAAGCCGTTGGCGAACATCTCGGAGATGTCCTCGTGGAGGGTGGTCATCACTGTCGGGTCGTCCCTGAAGGCCCGCTGTTCCTCCTCGGTGTAGGCCGGGTTCTCCTGGGGCATAACCCACTGTGCCGTGCGCTGGAAGAGTGACAGCGCCTGCACCCGGTCGGCGATCGCGGCGACCATCTGGATGGCCGACGAGCCGGTTCCGATTATGCCGATCCGCTGTCCGTCGATGGGAACCGTCGGATCCCATCGGGCCGTGTGGACGGTTCGTCCGCCGAACGACCCGAGCCCCTCGATGTCGGGTAGGGCGGGGTGGTGGAGCACTCCCGTGGCGGCGATCACCACGTCGACGACATCGTGTACGCCGAGCGAGGTCTCGAGGTGCCAACGGTCGTCCACGAAGTCACACCGGACCACCTCTTCGCCGAAGCGGATGGACTCCGGTACGCCATGGGAGGTGGCGACTCCTTCAAGGTAGGAGAGGATCTCGGCGCCGGCCGAGAAGCGGTGGCTCCATTCGGGGTTCGGGGCGAAGGAGTAGGAGTAGAGCGCCGACGGGACGTCGCACGCCACCCCCGGGTACGTGTTGGCTCGCCAGGTGCCGCCGAGACCGTCGGCCTTCTCGTAGATCGTGATGTCGGTGTAGCCGTGCTCCCGGAGCTTGATGGAGGCCAGGATTCCCGACATGCCGGCGCCGATCACGGCGAAGCTGAGGTTCCGTCGACCCGGTGTCAGGCCCACCTGGGCAGGGTCCATGGGGGGGACGGTCATGGCGGTCAGTAGAACAGGAGCCGTCGCGGGAGCAAAATCGGCTGGGGAGATCGGTCCGGCGCTGCCGGTTCACAGCGTCGACTTGCAGGGGCCCCGCAACACCTAGCCTCGCCACATGCCCCGGGCAGACGACCGACTCCTCTCCGCGGGCCCCGGATGCAGGGTCCCGGCTTCCGAGGTGACCTGGCGGTTCGGCCCGACCGGAGGCCCGGGCGGGCAGCACGCCAACCGGGCCCACACCCGCGTCGAGGCCGAGTTGGACCTGCGGAGCGTTCGCGGCATCGCCGACGACATCCGCGAACGACTGGTGTCACGACTCGGGCCGAGGCTTCGGGTGGTGGTGGATCGGCACCGCTCCCAGGCCCGCAACCGCGAGCGGGCCCTCGACGAGATGGAACTACGCATCCGGGAGGCGCTCGTGGTGCAGCGCTCACGGCGGCCTACCCGACCCCGTCGCGGTGCCGTCGAACGCCGTCTGGAGGCCAAGCGCCAAAAGGGGGCACGAAAAGCCGAGCGGAGGCGGGACTGGGACTAGCGGTCCAGACCAGCCAAGAACACCATCAGGGTGGCTCCGAGCTTCTGGACCTCGGTCCGGGTGATTCCGTAGGCGTCCGCCATCCGGACCAGGACGACATGGTCGGCCTGGTCCCACTCGATCGTCTCGGTGATGGGCCCGTATGCGTAGGGTCGGGCGTCGACTCCCAGGGGGGTGATCGGGGTCGCACCGGGCAGGTCGTCCAAAAACTTCAGAGTGTGGACACCGAAGCGCAGTAGCCAGTCCATTGATCGGCCCAGTGCCCGTGCCGTGGCCACCAGGTCGGCGTGCTCCTCGGCGGTGAAGCCGGTGGTGACCCCGACCGGAGGACTCAGCTGGGCGTCCACGCATCCGCGGGCGGTACCGGTCCCGGTCGTGTGGGGATCGAAGAACTCGGGCTGGAAGCCCGATCCCGGATCCGACGTGGTCAGGAAACGGTGTATCCCAGCGGCGATCGCCCGGCCCTCCATTTCTTGGACCTCGGGCAGGGCCAGTAGCTGTGCCTCAGGCGGGTTCGAGAGGTACAGGCCCTCGACGATCACCGAGGTCAGATCCGGCGTCATCCGGAGTATCCCGTAGGTCTCGGCACGGGGTTCGCGGAGGCGTGTCGACACCCCCTGGTGGGCCGTGTCCACCCACGGAACCCAGAACGGAGCGAACATCGACTGGACCTCCTCGAACAGGATGCCGGCCAGCCGGGTCGACTCCGGATCGTCGACCTGGTGGAAGATCTCGGTCCCCGGCGTGTCGGAGCGTCGGACCGCCCCACCGTTGTGGTGGATCGACACGAATGCCTTCGGGTCCAGGGCGTTAGCGATGGCGGTCCGCTGGCGGATCGGCATGTGCAGGTCACGGCGTCGGGTGAGCGCCACCGTGTAGCCGAGGTCCTCGAGCGCGAGCTGGGCGTGGAAGGCCACCATGAGGTTGAGGTCCCGTTCGGTCAGGCCGTTGGACCCGACTGCCCCCGACTCCGGCCCGCCGTGCCCGGGGTCGAGCACCACGTCGACCGGCCCGTACGGGCTTCCACCGTCGTAGACGACCTGGTTGCCGCAGGTCGAGCTGACGATCGTCCCGCCTGGAAGCCTCGCGATGACCGGCAGGATCACCTCGTCGGGTCCCAGGACGGCGCCGTTGAGCGCTGTAGCCGTGCCGACTCCGGTTGCGACGACAGCCATGACGATGCACACCGCGACCAGCAGGAAACGGGGCGGGGTGGTTCTTGGGGGCCTGGGCACGGGTGGACGGTACGGCACGATGGGGTCGGTCCAGTACACCGCACCCCGGACGCGTGGCGACCCCCGGCCGGAACCGGAGGTCGCCACGGGCAGTGGGGTTCAGGCGGCGCCTAGAATTGCGCCTCCTCGGTGGAGCCCTCAAGGGCCAGCGTCGAGGCGGTACCGCCGGAGATGACCGTGGCGACGTCGTCGAAGTAGCCGGCACCGACCTCGCGCTGGTGGCGTGTGGCGGTGTAGCCGTCGTCTTCCATGCCGAACTCGGCCTGCTGGAGCGCCACGTAGGCAGTCATGTCCGACTCTGTGTAGCCGCGGGCCAGGTCGAAGGCCGAGGAGTTCAGGGCGTGCCAGCCGGCCAGCGTGATGAACTGGAACTTGTAGCCCATCTTCCCGAGTTCCCTCTGGAACTTGGCGATCGTCTCGTCGTCGAGAGCAGCCTTCCAGTTGAACGACGGCGAGCAGTTGTAGGCCAGCATCTTGTCCGGGAACTCGGCATGCACCGCGTCGGCGAACTCCTGGGCCTGGTCCAGGTCCGGGGTGCCGGTCTCGCACCAGATGAGATCGCAGTACGGGGCGTAGGCGAGGGCCCGGGAGATCGGGGTGGCCATGCCGGGCTGGGTCTCGTAGAAACCCTCCGCTGTGCGGCCACCGGTCAGGAATGGCTTGTCGCGGTCGTCCACGTCGCTGGTGATGAGGTTGGCCGCGAGGGCGTCGGTCCGGGCGATCACGATGGACGGCACGCCCAGCACGTCGGCCGCCAGACGGGCAGCGGTCAGGGTCCGGATGTGCTGCTGGGTCGGGATGAGCACCTTTCCGCCCATGTGGCCGCACTTCTTCTCGGAGGCCAGCTGGTCCTCGAAGTGAACGCCGGCTGCACCGGCCCGCAGCATCCGCTTCATCAGCTCGTAGACGTTCAGGGCACCGCCGAAGCCGGCCTCGGCGTCGGCCACGATCGGGACCATCCAGTCCCTCAGCATCACGCCGTTGTTCTCGGACCACTCGATCTGGTCGGCACGACGAAGTGCGTTGTTGAGGCGTTCCACGACGGACGGCACCGAGTTGACCGGGTAGAGGCTTTGGTCCGGGTACACCTGACCGGCCAGGTTGGCGTCACCGGCCACCTGCCATCCAGAGAGGTACAGCGCCGGGAGGCCACCCTTGACGTACTGGATGGCCTGGCCGCCGGTCATCGCTCCAAGGGCGTGGACGTAGTCCGTCTCGTGCATCTTCTGCCACAGCACCTCGGCACCATGGCGGGCGATCGAGCACTCAGGGAGGAACGAGCCGCGCAGTCGGACGACGTCGGAGGCGCTGTAGTCACGGCGGGTGCTCTCCCAGCGGGGGTTCTCTGCCCAGTCCTTCTCCAGGACTGCGACCTGGTCGTCGAAGGTGTTTCGCATTGGTTGCTCGCTTTCATATGGGATGGACCGGGTCTTCCGGTCGGTCCCGTCAGGGGATCTTGTGGGTCGGGCCCGTCAGTCGAGGAGTTCGTAGGCGGGCAGGGTGAGGAACTCGACGAACTCCGATGACAGGGTGACCTGCTCGAATACCCGCCTGGCCTCCTCGAAGGGCAGGTCGGTGAATGCTTCGTTGCCGAGTTCGTCGGCGATGGCGCCCATCTGGTTGGCGACTTCCCGGCGCACCAGGTCGGCGGTGACGATCGTGTCGTCCTCCAGCAGGCTGCCGTGGCGTATCCACTGCCAGATCTGCGACCGGCTGATCTCGGCGGTGGCGGCATCCTCCATCAGGTTGTTGATGGCTGCGGCTCCGCTTCCGGAGAGCCAGGAGGCGAGGTACCGGAGGCCTACGTAGATGTTGGTCGTGAGGCCTGCCCGGGTGACCGAGCCCCCGGTGAGGTCAACGGCGAGGAGATCGTCTCCGGAGACCACCACGTCGGGACGGAGCCGGTCGACCTGGTTCGGGCCTTGGCCGAGGATGGCGTTGAATTCGATTTCTGCGACGGTCACGAGGTCCGGGTGGGCCACCCAGGTGCCGTCGCAACCGTCGTTGGCCTCGCGCCGCTTGTCTTCCTTGACCTTCGTCAGCGCCCGGGCTGTCACCTCGGGGTCGCGACGGTTGGGGATGAATGCCGCCATTCCGCCGATGGCATGTGCCTTCCGCCTGTGGCAGGTGGCGATCATGAGCTCGGTGTAGGCACGCATGAACGGCACCGTCATGGAGACGTCGGCGCGGTCCGGTAGGACGAATGCGGGGTCCGAGTTGAACTTCTTGCCGACGCTGAAGATGTAGTCCCACCTGCCGGCGTTCAGGCCGGTCGAGTGGTCACGTAACTCGTAGAGGATCTCGTCCATCTCGAAGGCGGCCGTGATCGTCTCGATCAGCACGGTGGCTTTGATGGATCCCCGTGGAATGCCGATGGCATCCTGGGCATGGCAGAAGACGTCGTTCCAGAGTCGGGCCTCGTGGTGGTTCTCCAGCTTCGGAAGGTAGAAGTACGGGCCGGTTCCCCTGTCGAGGGCCTCCCGGGCGTTGTGGAAGAAGACGAGGCCGAAGTCCACGAGGCTGGCCGAGGCGGGCCGACCGTCTATCTGGATGTGACGCTCGGGCAGGTGCCAGCCGCGGGTCCGGACTACGAGGGTGGCCGTCTCGTCGTTCAGTGTGTAGTTCTTGCCGGAGCGACGCAGGCTGAGGTCGCGACAGGTGGCGTCGCGCACGTTGACCTGTCCCTCCATCATGTTGTCCCACGTAGGGGAGCTGGAGTCCTCGAAGTCGGCCATGAACACGCGGGCGCCGGAGTTCAGGGCGTTGATCATCATCTTGCGCTCGGGGGGGCCGGTGATCTCGACCCGCCGGTCCATGAGGTCCTTGGGAGGGGGAGCGACGGTCCAGGTTCCCGAGCGGATCTCGGCGGTCTCCGGGAGGAAGTCCGGGCGCAGGCCGCTGTCGAACTTCTGCTGTCGGATGCGTCGGTTCCGGAGCAGGTCGATGCGCTGGTCGCGGAATGTGCGCACGAGGTCGGCAACGAAGTCCGTGGCTTCCGGGGTGAAGATCTCCTCACGCCTCGGATGGTCGCTGATCTCGATGCCGTCCAAGCCGGACATTCGTGCTCCCGTAACTCTCCTGGTACGTCTCGCAGGATGAGTATTGACGAATTTCTGGAACCTGTGCCTGATGGTGGATCGGAAAGTTCACCTAGGCTGGTCGAAACCGGAAGAATCTGCAGAGTTCTGCCTACTCTCGTCCGGAATTGGGTGGCCAGCCGGCGGTGGGCACGGTGACAGGCACGACCGGAAGGAAACACGACGATGGCTGCACCGGGATCGGGACAGGCATTCGACAGGATCGTGCTCGGCCACAGGCTGCGACACCTGCGCCGTGGCGCTGGCCTCACGCTCTCGGAACTGGGAGCCAGGATCGGTCGGCCCGCCTCCTACCTGTCCCAGGTCGAGAACGGTCGGATCGAGCCCAAGCTGGGCGTGCTGGGAGACCTGGCGGCGGCCCTGGACTGTTCCACCATCGACATCCTGGACCCGACCCCACCGAGTCGCCGTGTCCAACTGGAGATCGAGTTGCAGCGGGCCCAGGCCGGACCATGGCGGTCCACGCTGGACCTCCCGGAACTCCGGGCCGGTGCCCGACTTGACGACGACGTACTGGAGGTACTCGTCGGCCTCTACACGGCCCTACCCGAGGTGGATGTGTCCAGGTCAGGGCTGGCGAACTTGGAGGCCGGGGATCGTGCCCGCGTCGCCAACATCGCCCTGCGGACCGAGATGCGTGCCCGCGACAACTACTTCGCCGAGATCGAGGCCGAGGCGTTGGCCAGTCTGAATGCGGCCGGGTACACGGGTGAAGGCCCACCCACCGAGAGGCAGATGGTCGACCTCGCAGCCCACTACGGCTTCACCGTCGCCCGGGTGAAGGGCATGCCTCGGACGGCCAGGTCCGTGACAGATACCCGACGAAGGGTGATTTACATAGCGCAACGCGACGACCTCAGCGTGCGGGCCGCCAGGTCCGTGATCCTCCAGACGCTCGGACACTTCGCCCTGGAGCACGCCGAAACCACGGACTTCGAGGGGTACCTCCGTCAAAGGATCGAGTCCAACTACTTCGCAGCGGCCGTGCTGGTGCCGGAGGCTGCTGCGGTGGACTTCCTTACGGCAGCGCGCGACCAGCGGGACCTCTCGATCGAGGACCTCAAGGAGAGGTACTACGTCTCCTACGAGATGGCCGCCCACAGGTTCACCAACCTGGCCACCGCTCGACTCGGCATTCCGGTGCACTTCATCCGGACCGACCCCGAGGGAACGGTCACCAAGGCCTACGAGAACGACGGTGTCGAGTTTCCCACCGACGCGGATGGCGGCCTGGAGGGAGCCCGACTGGGACGACACTGGGGAGCCCGCCAGGCCTGGGACGGTTCTGACCTGCTCCACTACCAGCTGACAGACACCGACCGGGGGGAGTTCTGGTGCGTGACCTACGTGGAGAACGCCACTGAGCGCACGCCGTACGCGGTGACATTGGGGTGCAGGGCGGCCGATGCGGACCTGTTCAGGGGCGGGGGGACCCTCAGGCGGGCAAGCGGCAGGAGCGAAGATGACAGGGCCCAGCCCGAGGTTCTGCGTCGTTGGGACGGAGTGGCGTGGCCGTCGGCTTCCGAGCGGAGCTTCATCCTGACGGCCCTTCCATCCGCCAGTCGGGAGTTCACGCCATTTCCGGGAATCGACCTGCTTGACGTCTACCGGTTCCTCGACCGCCAGGCCTGACGCTCGGCTCTCTAAGCCTTAGTCCTTGGCGAACGGCTCTCCGGCCTCGATGCGCCGCTGGATCTCGGCCACGAACCCATCCAGGTTGATCGTCCGGACGGAGGTGGGATCCCGCACCAGCCCTGTGTGGGTCACGAACCGTTCGCCGTCCCAGCGGTGCAACTGGTAGGCGGGGGGTTCGTCTACTGCGGTTCCCCGCTCCGGGTGGAGGTCCAACCCGATCTGGTTGCCGGTGGACGGACACGTTGAGACCAGGGTCGAGCCGATGGTCGTGTGGATGGGTCGGTGCAGGTGGCCGGTCACCAGGAGGCGCACCTGGGGACTCTGCTGGATGACGGACCGAAGGCGATCGGCGTCCAGCAGCCCGGCGTCGTCCATGAAGCGCAGGCCGGTCTCGAAGGGCGGGAAGTGCGTGAACACGAGGGTGGGCCGGTCCGGGCCTGCGGCCAGGACATCGTTTAGCCAGGATTCCCTCACAGCGTCGAAACGGCCGTCGTGTCGTCCGGGAATCGAGTTGTCCAGGCCCACGAGGCGGATGGGGTGGTCCTCGACCACGTAGCTGCAGTGGCCGTCGGCGACGTCGGCCGGGATGAGGTCGGCGAAGGCCTCCCGGAACAGTGGGCACTCGTCGTGATTGCCGGGAATGGGGAGTAGCCGGTCTGCGATGGGGGCCAGCACATCCAGGAGGGTGGCGTACTGCGACGCGGTGCCGTCGTCGGTCAGGTCACCGGTGGCCAGGATCACATCCGGGGCCGGATCGAGTCCCACCAGGTGGTCAACCACCCTCCGGAGTGTCTCGGTGGTGTCGACCAGTCGGGCGAGCGCTCCACCGTGGTCGCGGATGTGGCAGTCCGAGATCTGGGCGATCAGCACGTCGGGGACTTTAGGGGACGGACCGTGGGGCGGGCTTTCCCTTAGTCCTCGATCGGGAGGTCGTCCTCGTCGTCGGTGAGGTCCAGGATCTCGCGTGCACGGTCCTCCGGAATCTCCTCGACGGAGCGGAGCTGTCGCTCCATGGCCCGGGTCCGGGTCCCTGTCTTCTCGATCGTGTTTTGGGCTGTGGCCAGCTGATTCTTCAGGGTGGCCAGGACCGAGCCGAACTTGGAGAACTCGGTTCGGACGGCTCCCAGAACCTCCCAGACCTCGCTGGAACGCTTCTCGATGGCCAGGGTGTGGAACCCCATCCGCAGCGAGCTGAGCAGGGCACTGATGGTGCTGGGTCCCGCGAGGGTGATCCGGTGCCGTTGCAGCTCGTCGACCACTTTCGGCCGGCGGAGGGCCTCGGCGTAGAGGCCCTCGGTGGGCAGGAACAGGATTCCGATGTCCGTTGTGTGTGGGGGGGCGATGTATTTCTCGCGGATGTCCTTAGCCGACTCGATGATTGTCCGCTCCAGGGCCTTGGCCGCCTCTTCTGCCGCGTCCGGGTCGGCCCGGTCCTGGGCGTCTTGCAAGCGGCGATAGTCCTCCTGAGGGAACTTG
>ENA-OSET01002681-OSET01002681.1-sediment-metagenome-genome-assembly--contig:-NODE-2681-length-16952-cov-3.039763_pt1 | contig 16952 bp, 13 predicted proteins | sample MGYA00237882_ERZ534229 | MGnify/ENA primary metagenome ERZ534229 (study PRJEB26408, sample SAMN06266212) | sediment metagenome | isolation source: Hudson Canyon methane seep mesocosm | place... | reverse complement strand
ATATTTCGACACCATAACGAAGAGTCGAGAGAGTGGGAATCGCTGCAAGGTCAACGCTACTTAGCGCCTGTCTCGCCGACAACAAGTCCTGTGAAATTTGTTTATAGATCGCTTGAAAAGGTTCGGTTCGTTTTCGTTCACCCTCCACATCCGGGGTTTCCGCCAGCCCTGAATATTGTTTGTTAAGCCAGGTTCTGCCCGCGCTATCTTCAACTCGGACGTGAAGCGTGAGAGCCTGGCCATCGGATCGAAAAATCTCTCCCCGTACCAGAACATCTGCACTGGCAGAGTGTTTGGGCATTATTCGAACCACACCCCACTGATCACTTTCGATCAAGGTCTGGCGCAATAAAAACGGCAGGTAGCGGGCCTCAGCTTTTCGAATATTCGGGAAAACATTTTCTCGTCGATGGCTGGCGGTATCCTCAGAGATACCCGGATCAAACTCCACAATACCTACATTCAAGCGGGGGGTAGATTGGAGGGTAGATTGAGCGGTTTCAGCGCCTGCTACGGTCCCCATTAGACCCGCCACGACAACAACAATGAAACGCAGACACAAAATTCTGAACAAACCGCAAATCACGACGGGTCCTCCACGGCACTAGAGGACAATGTGCAAACCTTGCCTTTTGTCACTGTCTGCTGACACTGGAAATCACTCGGCAAACGATCAAAACGCATGTAAACACGGTTTAGCGTGAACGGTCGGGTGACCTGATCGCTGTAGATTGTGGTTGCGATATTGAGTTTTTGTTTTTCTGGCCCCAACGTCAGCCTGTGCTGAATGCCCACCCCACCCGGCAGATTCAAATAAAACACCATCTGGTGCCCGTCCCAACCACACACCTCTTTGCCAAAAGGGTTTTCATAGGGCGCAAAGTCGTTACGTGCAAAATCACAGGTCAACGAAAAACTATCGTCCCGCTCAATATTCACATTGTTGTAGGTTTGTTCAATGTCCAGGGTGGAGGTCCGGGTAATCTGATCGGCGAAACGAGCCATCGATATAATGTCATTAGCATTGGGCAACTGACGATATCCCTGCCCCTGTCGTCGCTCCAGCTCAGTTTGATTCCCACGGCGCTGTAGTTCACGACGAACCTGGTAGAAATATTGATCCAGCTTGGCCTCCAGACTGTCGTTCAGGCTGTAGTCCATCTCCCAGGCGCCCGTAAAATCGGCCCTGTCGGGCGGACGGGCATCAATGATTTGCCCGGATTTACAAGCAACCAACATCCCCCCCATTGCCACCAGCAATAAGGTCAGAGCACTACCCTTCATCTTTTAACTCCGAAGACACAAGCCTCAGATGCTACACAATACTTGCGTGTTCGGAAAGAAGTGAGGGGGATTGTCTATCCGTCAGTTGTTGTACGTTTTGGTATTGTGATACTGATCAGGGTTGAAATCGGGGTAGGCATGACTTCGCATCACAGTCGCCATGACTTGATAAACCTCCACCCAGGCATCTTTCAATTCAGGCGTAAAGGCAGGTCCCAAACCCGTTTTAAGAGTATGAATCAAGGCGTTGCCTACTGGCGTATAATCGTCAACCTTCACCCCATATTCGACATGTTTGGCGGCCATGTTTTGCAGCACGGGCACCAGGCTATCAAGATCATCCAGACCTCTGACGGCCAGCTTCAATGCCGCCATCAACTTGCGTCCCTGGCTCTTTATATCCCCTTTAAATAGAGGTTTCAGTGCCGGGTCAAACTCAAACAACTTATTATAGAAAATCTCAGCGGCCTGCTCGGCTATAGGTTCAACCTTCGCAAAGCTGTCTTGGATTAGGTTCTTTTGATGTGCAGTCAGTGACATAGTCTGGATTCCATTCTTGTGGTTTGTAAATGACAACTCCCTAAGCCTATATCCAGATAGTAAAAAAGCAAATTCGCCTCTTACCTCAAACAGCGGAAGGCCCCAGTTTATTGGCTTGGCTGAACATTGAGCCAAGCGGCGATACAAGCCGAGAAAACCAGCAAAATCCGTGTTTGCTTTTATGTCAGTTTATTTATACTATAAATACTATCTTTATACGAGGCTCACACGATTATGTCCCTTTGCAACTACTCCGACCTGGAAGGTTCTTCTGTATTCATCACAGGTGGAGGCTCCGGTATTGGAGCGGCATTTGTCCGTGCTTTCATAAAACAGGGGGCAAAAGTCGCTTTTGTCTCTCTTGACGCCGAGAATGCCGGCGCGCTGTGTGATGACATTGAAAACGAGACTGGTCAGCGGCCGCTCTTCCAACAGTGCGACATCAATAATATAAAAACACTTAAAACGTGTATCGAGACGGCCTCCGAGCAACTTGGCGGCATAGACGTATTAATCAACAATGCCGCCAGAGACACCCGGCATACCTTGGATGACCTCAGCGAAGACGACTGGGATCAATCGCTTAACACCAACCTTAGACCTCACTTTTTCACGGCCCAGGCGGTGGTTGAGTCCATGAGAAGTAAGGGGCACGGCAGTATTATCAATGTGGGATCAAATTCATCCATGCTGGGACTGAGCGGCTACCCAGCTTACGTAGCGGCGAAGGCGGCGATCATTGGTCTTAGCAAGGCCCTGGCCCGGGAACTGGGGCCAGACAATATCAGGGTGAATACCCTGATTCCCGGCTGGGTCATGACTGAGCGCCAAAAACGCCTCTGGGTAACTCCCGAAGCACTGGAAGAATGTCTCGCGCAGCAATGCCTGAAATCGACGATTTCAGAAGAGGACTGCGCTAATTCAGCCCTGTTTCTCGCATCAAAAGCCTCAGCCATGATAACGGGCCAGGCGCTCATCATTGATGCCGGGCGCGTTTAATGAAATTTGTTGCTGTCGACTGGGGTTCCAGCTCATTTAGGGCCTGGTTACTGGGTAATGCCGGTGAAATCATCGCTAGTGTCGAAACGCCACAAGGCGTTTTATCCCACGAGGGGACTGGATTTGAACAGACTCTGGAACAGGCATGTGGCGATTGGCTAAAAGAAGAAAGTCACTTACCGGTGATCATGGCAGGCATGGTAGGCAGCCGAAATGGTTGGCTTGAAACCCAGTACAAAACCTGTCCATTGAAAGCGATTGACTTGGCAGATCAATTACAGGCAGTTGACAATCAACGCGGCTGGAACCTGTTTATTGTGCCCGGCGTCTGTTCACTCGGTGCAACACTCGGTGTAAACAATGCCGCCGATGTGATGCGAGGCGAAGAAGTACAAATGTTTGGCGCTCTGTCAAACCATCAACAGGACAGCTCTCTGGTCTGTCTACCCGGCACCCACAGCAAATGGGCCCAGAGCCAGGGAGAGTCACTGCAGTCATTTTCGACGTTTTTTACCGGGGAAATGTTTTCCTTACTAAAAGAAAAAAGTTCGATCGGTGCTGTTCTAAGCGACAACAACCCGGACCCTCAAGCCTTTGTCGAAGGCCTGCAATTCAGCCGTCAACCCGGTGGTTTTTTGAACCACATATTCTCAGTACGCGCTCGCCCGCTGACCAACACTTGGAGTGGCGGCTCTCTCGCGGCTTACCTTTCGGGTATCGCTATCGGACATGAATTTGTAGGCGCGATGACACTTTTTCCCGAGCAGAGGCAACTGTCTATTTTGGGAAAACCAGAACTGCAATCACTCTACCAACTGGCTGCCGAAGAATTCGGTTTTGAATCGAGCACCATCGACGCCGCCGACGCATTTATTAAAGGCATAAACATCATTGCCAACAAGGTGATCAATGAACACTCAGAATAATTTATTAGAAAAGTATTTAAATCAAACACCCCTGGTCGCCATTCTCAGAGGTATAACACCCGAAGAAGTGGTGTCAGTGACAAGCTGTTTGATCGATGCGGGTTACACTATTATCGAAGTCCCCCTTAACTCCCCGCAGGCATTGGAATCAATTGCGCTCATTGCCGATAAATTTGGCGCTCAGGCTCTAATTGGTGCGGGCACCGTGACACAAGTTCACGAAGTTGAAGAGGTACACCGCGCGGGTGGCAGACTCGTTTTCTCGCCAAATTGTGACACTGATGTTATTAGAAAAACCAAGCAGCTAGAGATGGTCTCTATGCCCGGCTGTTGTACACCCAGTGAGGTGTTTTCGGCTCTCAATGCGGGCGCAGACGCAATCAAATTCTTCCCCGCCAACATTGTTACACCGGATGTTGTTAAGGCAATGGCAGCCGTTTTACCTCCCTGCCCTCTGCTCGCCGTCGGTGGAATCAACAATAGCAATATGAAAGCCTATCTGGACGCAGGAGTCACTGGTTTCGGTCTGGGCACGGCGCTTTACAAACCAGGTAAGTCTTTGGCGGACATTGACTCCAGCGCCAAAGACATTATTGCAGCCTTTAAGACAGCAAGTGACTGATTTCAACAAGCGATTGAGATTTCCTTTTTTAGAATTTGAAAGATACTGAGCAAACAATGGCCAAGAAAAAAAGCGAGTTACGCAGCAGAGAATGGTTCAACAACCCCAGTGACCCGGGCATGACAGCACTTTATTTAGAGCGCTATCTAAACTACGGTTTCACCCAGGAAGAGCTGCAATCCGACCGTCCCATTATTGGCATTGCCCAAACGGGCTCAGATCTTGTGCCTTGTAATCGAATCCACATCGAGCTTGCTGAGCGCGTTAAACAAGGCATTCGTGATGCCGGTGGCATTCCCATGGAATTTCCGGTGCACCCCATTCAGGAGACCGGTCGCCGCCCCACCGCGGCACTCGATCGCAACCTGCAATGCCTGTCTCTGATAGAGGTTATTCACGGTTACCCGCTAGATGGCGTTGTCTTAACAACCGGGTGCGATAAAACAACCCCAGCGCTGCTCATGGGAGCCGCGAGCACTAACCTGCCCTCAATTGCCCTGTCGGGTGGCCCGATGCTTAATGGTAATTACCTTGGCCAATGTGTTGGGTCCGGAACAGTGATCTGGGAGGCCCGCTCGAAATTATCAAAAGGTGAAATTAACACTGAGGAGTTTATGGCATTAGCGGCCGGTTCAGCACCTTCCGCGGGGCACTGCAATACCATGGGCACGGCCTTGTCGATGAACTCTCTGGCTGAATCCCTGGGCATGATGCTGCCTGGTTGTGCGTCAATCCCCGCCCCTTATCGGGAACGCGCACAAATGGCCTATCGCACTGGCAAGCGAATTGTAGAGATGGTGTGGGAAGATCTCACCCCGGAAAAAATTCTGCGCAAAGAAGCGTTTGAAAACGCGATTGTTATGTGTTCCGCCATCGGTGGATCCACCAACGCCCCGATTCACATCAATGCGATTGCCGCACATGCAGGCGTTGAACTAAGCCTTGATGATTGGCAGCGCTGCGGCCAAAAAGTCCCGCAGCTAGTTAACTGCCAACCTGTGGGAGAGTATCTAAGTGAAGAATTCCACAAGGCAGGCGGTGTGCCCGCCACTTTGTCTGAGCTGATCAAAGCAGACCTCCTGCATGAACAGGCGATGACAGTGACCGGGAAAACCCTTGGCGAAAACTGCGCCCCTGCCACCGTTATCGATAGCCGGGTGATCAAAACGGTTGAAGAACCCGTCTGTGAAGAGGCTGGGCTCATGGTACTTTCTGGTAATCTATTTGATTCCGCCGTTATGAAAGTGTCCGCAATCAACGAAGAGTTCAATACCCGTTATTTATCAAACCCTGACGACCCCAGGGCGTTCACCGGCCGCGCTATCGTGTTTGATGGTCCGGAGCATTATCACGCCGCAATTGATGACCCCACGTTGGATATCGATGAGTCCTGCATATTGGTGATGCGCGGGGTAGGCCCCAAGGGTTATCCTGGTTCGGCTGAGGTTGTGAACATGCAGCCCCCCCGTCGACTGCTGGAAAGAGGTATTAACTCTTTACCCACGATGGGTGATGGGCGTCAAAGCGGAACCTCGGGCTCCCCCTCCATTCTTAACGCCTCCCCAGAAGCGGCAGACGGCGGCGGTTTGGCCTACCTGAAAATGGGAGACTCCATTCGAGTGGATTTGGAAAACCGCAGTGTGATGGCTTTGGTTGATGAAGACGAATGGGCAGAACGGAAAGCAACGGTGAACTTCGGGATTCCTGAGAACCAGACTTTTTGGCAGGAAACGTACCGGAATAATGTCGGCAATATGGATACCGGCGCGGTGTTTGATGACATGGTGAAATATAAAAACATCATTGCCAAAACACCCAGACACTCTCACTAAATCCATCATTAGCCAGATAGATTCAGCCGAAAGTTAAAAATCTGCGCCTCCACTTTGGAGGCGCAGCATTGTCACCTTAGCGTGCTAACGCATCGAGATACCAAGCCACAAACTGCATAGAAATCTCTTCAAACTCGGGGTGATAAGGCCCTGGTTCGAAGAAACGTGAATTTACCCCTGCGCTGTTTCGCATGATAATAAATTCATCTTCCAATGTTGTGTGGTGCCAAAGCCAGGATACTTTCTCTGGATTGTAATCCGCTCCCTCTTCTGCATCACCATTAACAAACCAGATAATTTCCATGTCTGTTTCTGTTAGCCCTCGAGGCACAAAACGATACAAGACACAGTGATCGGGGTAATTCAACATAAAGGTCAGCGGCCCCATCTGGTAGTCGCCCACGCCTCCGTCATAACCTTTAAAATCTCCCATCAAAGGAGCAACAGGCTGGCCGTCCTGACTACCGGTTTTGAAGCCATCGTATAACGCATAGCGACTGGTATAGACACAGCCGCCAAAATGCGGTGCATCGTCATATATCGCCCACACCTCATTTGCCACGCCATCAATGCCGGTCGCTTCTGCGGAACGTTCATGCATTGCTTGGTTAAGCGAATCCGTATTACAAGCCAAGTCTTTGAGTGTGTGCATCTTGGCATACTGTCGGTGCGAGGTAGCGCAGTGATAACATTCAAGATAATTTTCCAGCACCAGCTTCCAGTTAGCGTCAACTTTATAAGTTTTCTTTTGCGCTATTTTGGCATTTTCCATGTGATAGCCGGAAAAAGGAATGTCCAATTTCTGCAATGAAGGCAAAAATTCTTCCGCGTTAATGTCGCAGTTGATAAAGATCATGCCCTTATAAACATTCACCTTTACCTTTTTAAGGTTGTAGTCACTGCAGTCAAAACCCTCGAGCGCGTCCATATGGCGAGCCGCTTTTAATGATCCATCGGTATTGTAGACCCAGCCGTGATAGGGACAGACAAAGGTCTTTCTATTTCCGCTGGGCTCTTCGCAAACACGAGCGCCGCGATGGCGACAGATATTATGCTGGCTCTGGATTTCGCCATTTTGATCGCGGCTGACGATAATGGAGTCTTCGCCAATATCCATCAGAAAATAGTCACCATTATTGGGAACTTGACTGATATGCCCAGCGTACAGCCAACTTTTAAAGATGATATTGCTAAGTTCTTGTTCATAAGTCACATGGGAGCGGTAAAAATAGGGGTCAGCTGCCACGCCCGACTTTTTTTGTTGCTCCGCAACCATCTCTTTCATTCTGGCGACGTTGTCATTGACGTCTGTTGCGATCACTTTCATAGTTTTCTCTCTCAAATCAGTTGATGTGCGTCTGCCGCTATACGGCGCGCAAGTACCAGGCGTAATCGATGTCGCTCACCGCGGCATAAAATTGATCACATTCACTCCTGCGTACTCTTTCATATAAATTGCAATATTCTTCACCAAAATACTGCGCGAGGACTTTACCCTCTTTGAAGCTGTCTAGCGCCGAGTCCCAGCGGTATGGCACGGTAATGGATTCATCTTCAAACAAATCACCCGCCTGTATCATTTCGCCGTGAGGTTCGCACTTCGCCTCTATTCCATAATGCATACCCGCCAAAACGGAGGCCAACACCAGATAAGGATTGGCGTCTGCGCCAGCAACCCGATGCTCAATGCGCATATTTTTGCCATCACAGGCCGGAATACGTAAAGCAACACTGCGGTGGTTGTGCCCCCAATTTGGAGTTAAGGGCACATAATTACCCGGCTGGATTCGGCGATATGAATTTGCATTGGGTGCAAAAATCGCCATGCTGTCGGCCATCGTATCTGCCAGACCACCGATCGCATGGCGGAAGACATCTGAGATCGGAGGATTTCCTACATTGTCGGCATCCAGAAAGATATTTTGTTTGTGACCGTCATACATACTGATATGCATGTGCAGGCCATTGCCCGCCAAATCCGCAAATGGCTTGGCCATAAAACAGGCCGTCATGCCAAACTGACGAGCCACCCCTTTAATGACACGTTTCAACAGAACCGCGTGATCACAGGCCAATAAAGGGTCTTCAACATGATGTAAGTTTATTTCATATTGCCCCGGCGAAAATTCGGTATGCACGGTCGTGGCAGGGATATTTTGCTGCTCACAGGCTATGCGAATGGCCTCCAGAAATTCGTCGTTATCCCAAAGCTCTTCAGGCATGGCGTATTGAATTCCCGGCTGGGGCTGTTGCGTGCCGGGCACTCGACTTAACTTCACCTGTGGTCGCGAAGGGTTATCAGATCCCTCTACCAGGTAAAACTCCAGCTCGCAGGCAACAGTAGGATGCATATCGTCGCTCTTTAAGCGCCCAACCACTTTGTTCAATATTTGCCGGGGATCCCAGAGGTGCGGCTCGCCATCCAGATCAAACCAGGTTGCGACCACCTGGGCGGTTTCTGACTTGAGCCAGGGAATTAGTGACAGGCTGTTTTTAACCGGTCGCAGAATTTTATCCGGGTCGCCATCGCTATGACCAATACCCACATCCTCTGATAAATCGCCAAGCGAGTTGAGCAAGGGTGTACTTCCCGGGCCTTGCACCCCCTTCTTGAAAAAGGTTTCAAATTCAACTCTCGGGATACGCTTGCCACGCAAAACGCCCACCATATCCGGGGCCACAATTTCCAGCGTTCGAACGCCTGGGTGCAAAGCCAGAAAAGCGTTTAGTTCTTCAATATTCGCCGTTAATGTTTCTGTCATGTCAGTCCCGTTTTACAATCAGTGCGTCCAAACCCATGCAGCCGTCATTGGTGAGTTTGAGTGGATTAATATCAATTTCTTTTATAAGGTCGCCAAACGCCAGCGCAAAGGCCGATAGATTGGCCGCTGCCTCACAGTAGCTATCCACCGCCATGGGCGGTTCTCCGCGTGCGCCATCAAGCAAAGCACGCATTTTTAGTTTGTCGACGTAGCCCTTGGCTGCCTCTGCATCGAAGGGCGGAACGGCAATAATGGCGTCCCCCAGTATTTCAGTATAGATGCCCCCCATGCCCATCACGACCATAGGACCAAATTGTTCATCGTGAGCAATACCCAAAATCATTTCGATCCCGCTCTGATGCAACATGGGTGCAACCATCACCCGATCTCCCAAACGTCCAGAAACGTCGTCATAGGCTGCCAACAGTGCCTCTGGTGTCTGAAGGTCCAGCTTAACCCCATTCACATCTGATTTATGATCAATGCCGGGTTCAGCCGTTTTTAGCACCACCGGGAAACTCACTGAATCACTCAAGGTCATCAGGGCCTCTCTGGAGTCTATCCGTGTTGAGCGAACCATCGGTATACCAAAATCAGCTAGTAAATCACTGGCTTCAGTTTCTCCAAGCTCCAGATCAGAGGCAAGTATCTCGCGCCAATGGGATAGTCGTTCTGCATTTAATACTGGAGGCACAATCGGTGCAGCACCAAGGAAGTTGCGGTGATTGATCATGCAACGGGCGCCAATTAAGAATTGGCTCACACCATCTATCACCGGCAGGCCTGCATCCGTTGAGCTGATAACCAGATCATCAGAACCCGTGCCTTGCCTCGCCGCGACCAGGAAAACGGGTTTGCCCGATGATTGCTGCCCCGCTTTCAGGTATTCAATATAGTCGGGGTAAATCTGACCGTGGGGAGCCCTCGCGTGAATGACTGCGCCCAGTGCCGCTTGAGGGTCCTTCAGTAGAGCTGAAAAACAGTTTTGCATTTGCTGGGCAGCATCGATGCCTCCGGCACCCCACGCGTCTAAAGGATTAACCGCTGGCAAGCCAGGATCAAGTAAACCCTCAAGCGACGCTACTGCCTCACTACCCAGTTGCGTAAGAGGCACACCCAGCTGATCTGCCAAATCGATAGTCAGCTGCCGCTCTCCTCCCGAGTCGTGAAGCGAAACAACACCGCCCTCACCGAGAGCACTGGGCTGTGCAAACATAATCAAGGCGGTTGCCAATTGATCCATATCGTCTACACGCTGCACGCCATAACGTTCAAAGATTGCGTTGTAGCTGTCGTCACTGCCCGCCAATGCACCCGAATGGGAAACTGCCATCTTGGCTGCCAGGGCCGTTCTCCCCACTTTGACCACCACAATGGGAATGCCTTTGGCCTGCGCTTTTTTTAACGCGGCAATAAATTTCTCGGGCTGTCGACTGGTTTCCATAAACATGCCCACCACGCGAGTACTGGTTTGTTCAAGAAAGTAATCCAGATAGTCTTCCATCGAGACGGTCAGCTCTTGGCCAGAGGACACCGCAAAATTAAAATGAATGCGCTCGTCACTGTCTAAGATGCTGCACATGCCGGCACCCGACTGACTGATTAAACTGACATTGCCATGTTGGCGATGGTGACGGGTATCAAAGCCGGAGGCCCACAGACCGCGCTCAAAATTATAGAACCCCATGCAATTGCCGCCGCAAGACAGCACATTGGCTTTTTTTAGTTTTTGTTCAATTCGCTCCCTCAATGGAGGGTGGGTATCGTCCTCCAGAATTAATGAAGAAAACAGCGTGCAAGACTTAATACCGTGAGCTATTGCTTCATCTACTGCCGCTTCAATACGACTGTCACTCAATGCAAAAACAACATGATCAACCGTTTCAGGCAAATCACTCAGGGCTGGAACACAAGGTACACCATCAATCTCATCGTAAGCGGGATTGATTGCATAAAGGCCACCGGAAAACTGCCCTTCCAGACAATTCTCCAACACCAACTTGCCGACCGAACCAGCACGTCGGCTTGCGCCGACGATGGCCAGAGATTTGGGATTAAAAAGACGGTCAAGTGGGTGTAATTGCATAGGTCGCTCTAACAATCGCCCGCTGGGGTTATTCGACGACGGGCCGGGTCATAGGTCGGCTTATTGGACACGGTGCAGGGTGCCAATACCCGGGTCCACTCCAGCTCTCGCTGATAATATATTTCAGCAAACAGTTGATCGGTATCCTTACCCCACGGCATCTCGAGGCTGGCAAAGGCGACATTGGATTTTGCCGTTGGACACCAGGCCGCTGATGTTACGGTCCCCACCTTGTCCCCACTCTTATTAAAAATAAATGAGTTGCTGGCGGGTTTATTGCCATCGATATCCAATTTTACAAAACGATAACGTGAACCTTCAGCCTTCTCCTTGAGCAAGGCTTTTCGACCATTAAACATCGGCTTCTTCAGATCGACCAGCCAATCCAGCCCCAACTCAAAGGGTGACCGAGTACGACCGGGGCGAATAACCACTTCTGCCGGCATGAAGTCAACGCCTGCCTGAACAAAACCCGCTTCGATACGGGCGATATCCAAGGCGTCTGCTCCCATAGGGTGGATCATGTAATCCTTCCCTACTTCCAGCAACTTGCTCCAGAGTGGCATCGCTTTATCATTAGTTGTCCACAATTCGTAACCTAAATCGCCGGTGAACCCCGTTCGAGAAACAGCCAACTCCGTGCCTTCAAAGGTGAAATACGCGATACCAAATGGCTTGAGGTTTTCAACACCATCACAGCCCAGTGCACGCAGCACTGAGCAGGAAGTGGGCCCCTGTAGTGATAATGCCGCAACATCTGCGGTCTCGTCAGTAATCTCAACGTCAAACCCCATGGCAGACCAGCGCATCCAGTCAAGACACCGCTCCTGGGAACAGAGACGCCACACATTCTCCTCCAAATGGAACAAGGTGCCGTCGTCCATAATCTGGCCGTCATCGTTACACCACACGGCATAAGCGACGCGGTTGACGGCAACTTTGCTCATATTGCGAGTCACTAAACGGTTTAAATAATCGGTCGCATCTGGGCCTTCAATCCGGTATTTGGTCATAGGCGTCAGATCAAACAAGGCGGCACTCGATCGAATAGCAAAATATTCAAATTCAACTTCTGTATAGCTGTGCGGGGTGGTATACCCCTTCCAGTCGAACCAGTGATTGGTTTTGCAGGCTTTTGCCACACCTTCGTGAAAGGGCGTGCGCAAGACCTGCTCTTCGATATGCGGTTCAGTTGATAAGTTGGTATTGGTGAAACCTAGTCGGTTTTTATCGGCGATCATGCGGCAGCCCCCCTCTTAATCACTTCTTTTGCAGCGTTTCGACCAGCCAGACCCATTACATTACCGCCAGGGTGCGCACCTGCACCGCAGAGATAGAGTCCGTCAACGGGTGTGCCATATTGCGTTGAGCCGTAGGCGCCTCGCATCATCAAAATTTGGTCAAAACTGATTTCACCGTGGTGCCAGTGGCCTCCACTGATATGAAATTCACTTTCAATATCTTCGGGCGTGAGCAGCTCAGATGCGACAACCTTAGATTGAATTCCCGGAGCGTATTGCTCCAATAAATCAATCACAATTTGTTTGAAATGCTCTTTTTCATTTTCCCAGCCCGCCTTTAAGGTGTAAGGCGCGTACTGAACCACTGCCGACAATACATGTTTTCCATCAGGCGCCAGGGAGCGATCGTGAATCGAAGGAATAACAATTTCCATCACCGGTGTTGTGCATAACTCTCCGTATTTAGTCGGATTAAACGCTCTTTCCACATAGTCCATATCCGGCGCTATCACGAGTCGTTGCCCCAACTCGGAGCTCGACACGCCTTTAAACTCCGGCAAGCTGTCAAGCGCAAGGTGGAATTTGGCAACGTTGCCCTTCATACGAATGTTTTCTACTCGCCGGGCGAAGTCGGTTTCAATATTGCGAATCCCCACCAGCTTTTGAAAGGTGTTTTTTGGGTCGGCATTGGAAATAATTATCCGAGCCTCAATAACTTCGCCACTGGCCAGAGTAACACCCGTCGCACGGCCCGCATCGGTATTGATGCTAACAACGGCGCTGTTGGTACGGATATCAACACCCATCGATTTAGCTGCGCTTGCAATCGCCTCACCCACGGCGCCCATGCCACCTTCTGGTAGCGAAGGTCCACGATAACCCCAGAGATCGCCAAGGCGTCGATAGAGATAACCCAAGACCGTATTCGGCGAACGTGGTGCCATGTGAGAGCCCAGCAAGCCGTCGAGAGACAAGGCGCCCTTTAGCAACTCGCTGTCAAAACGCTCGTGCAATACATCATACACATTGATCAACCCCACTCGCATGAGCTCTCGCATGTCTTCCCGGCCAAGCATTCTCATACCCAGGCCCAGCTTCATCAGGTTAATCCTGTCGTGCCAGTCACCTTCCACCAATTTCGGCGGACGATTGCGAAAAGCGGAGGCCAGCAACTTGGTAAAACGCATCATCGTTTTATGAAAGTTTTTCATCGTTGCCTGATCTTTGGCACTGATGTCGCCACCACTGATTGAGTCACCGTCAATGGTGATATTGTTACCATCTGCTGCCAGTGCAATGGTCTTTAAATCTTTTGCCGCCATTTTTAAACCGTGCTCATCCAGCCGCAAATCCTTGCGCACCTCCGGATTTAACATAGTTAACAAATGGGCACCCGCGGAAACCTTAAAACCCTCACTGAATTCCCGGGTTTTAGATGCACCGCCGAGGTGACTCTCGGCCTCTACTACAAGTACTTTGCGTCCATTACGCCCAAGATAAGCTCCACAGACCAATCCATTGTGACCGCCGCCGATCACTACCACATCATATTGCTTAGTCATCGGCATAACCTCCTGGTACCGTACTGGGTCGCTTCAAATCCATCAGGATCTCTCTCGCCGCATTGGCCCCGGGTGCAGCCATTACGCCACCTCCCGGATGTGTGCCTGAGCCACACATATACATGCCTTTCATCGGCCCGCGGTACTGGGCGTAACCCGGGAACGGTCTATTAAAGAGCAGCTGATCCATGGTCAACTCACCCTGGAATATATTGCCTTCTGTCAGACCCACTTCATTCTCAATTTCCCTGGGTGTGCGTACTTCTGCGTGCACAATCAAATCCCGTAAATCCGGACTGAATTTACACATTTGATCAATGACTGTTTTACCAAAAGCCTCCTGATCCGCATCGGTCCAGTCGCCGGTTGCGAGTTTGGGCGGGCAATACTGCACAAACACCGTCATCATGTGTTTACCCGGTGGCGCCATTGTGGGGTCAACCTGTGTGGGAATTAACATGTCGACATAGGGGTCCTTAGACCAGGTACCACTCTTCCAGTCGTCGTAGGCACGCTCCATGCGATCCAGCGAGTCGATAAAGTGGAAATCACCTTTCATCAAATCACTGTTTTTGTCGACGCCATTAAAAGTAGGCAATCCGTCGAGTGCAATATTCACCTTGCCCGAAGAACCACGAATTTTAAATCCTTCTGCTTTTTTGACGACATCATCAGGCAAGTCATTTTTATCGATGATATTGAGAAAAGTACGTTTGGGATCCAGATTAGACACAACGATGTCTGCGTGGATTTCGTCACCGTTAGCAAGGGCAACGCCCTTCACCTCATTATTTTTCACAATCACCTGCTGCACATCGGCATCGGTAATAATCTCACCACCAAAACTCTGAAGAGACGCCGCCAGAGCGCTGGCAACAGAACCCATGCCGCCACGGGTAAATCCCCACGCGCCTACACTGCCGTCAACATCACCCATCAGATGGTGTAACAATACATAAGCCGTGCCTGGGGAATACACACCCAAGGAGGTACCAATAATTCCGCCACCGGCGAAATGACATTTAATAACATCGGTCTCAAAATACTGATCGAGATAATCACCGATACTCATGGTCCAGAAGCGCAAAGTATCGTGCAGGTCTTTTTCACCCAGCTTGTGGAAACTTTGCATCAGATACATCAGCTCAGACAAGTCGCGAAACTTAAACGAAGTGGGATCTGCAGGAGTGCGCAGCAAAAAAGGACGAATGAGGCGAGTTTGTTTCATCAAGTCCGCCGAAAAGCGCTCATAGGCATTGGCGTCGCGTTTTGAAAAACGGGCGATCTCCCGATACTGGCGCTCGTGGTCGTAGTGATTGCCGTAGAAATCGCCGTCGCGCTGATAGGTGATGCCACCGCCATAAGGTACGACTTGCAAACCGTGTTTCGACAGCTCGAGGTCTCGGTGGATTTCGGGCCTAAGCAAACTGCACACATAGGAACAGTTTGTATAGTTCCAACCCTCGTGCAACTGCCGGGTCACCGTGGCTCCACCAATGTAGGGGTTGCGCTCCAAGATGGCGACTTTCAATCCCGATTTGGCGAGGTAAGCGGCGTTGGTCAGGCCATTGTGTCCGGCCCCAACGACGATCGCATCGTATTTTTTCACTCTATTACTCCGTCGACTTATTGTTCTTTAAGGGTAAAACAACCCTAGCAGCTTAGCCCTGCCATGCAGGCCTCAAAGCGGATTATTCACCCCACAGGCCAATAGGCCGGCATACAATACGGGTGATTGCGCCCGATAATGGCAGAGAAACCACCACCTGTCTATGGATTTATGAATGAATGATCATTCATAAATATTGCACTTAATCGATGACTGTATTAAGGTTGGACACATCTATATCATAGTGCTTCCGCTGCCTAGAGCAGCTTTTAAGAAGGCTCGCCAAGAATGACTCAAACTGCCGAAGTGACCGCCCAAGCTGTAAAAAAGAGAGCGGTCTCAAAAGAAATGCGCCGCGCCCAACTGATTAAGGCCACCATCAAATGTGTTGCCAGAAAAGGGCTGTCCGGCACCACCATGGCAGACATCACTAAAGAGGCCGGCCTCAGCCTGGGCATTGTTAACCTGCACTTTCAAAGTAAAGATAAACTGCTGGTTGAGACTCTCAGGTATATGTCCGAGGAATATGGCGAGGGCGTACGCAAAGCCCTGGACGCCAAAGGCGGCCCAGCTGAGAAACTGCAGGCCCTGCTGGAGATGGACTTCAGCGCAAAGGTCTGCCAGCGCAATAAACTGGCCGTTTGGTTCGCCTTCTGGGGAGAATCCAAATCCCGACCGACCTACCAAAAGCTGTGCGCCAAGATTGATGCCGACGCCAGCGCTGCCGTTCACAAACTCTTTCACGCTATTAACGACGAAGGCCAATATCAGCACGTGGACCCGGGCAATTTTGCCAGCGTGTGGAACGCGCTCACCGAAGGCCTGTGGCTCGACATTCTCATTAGCCCCAATGAAGTTAACCGGGAGAAAGCCCTCAACATATGCCAGGGTTACTTGGCCAGCATTTTTCCAAACCATTTTAACCGCCCCACGCACACACCATAATAAAATAATCTAGGGAGCCCCAATGGATATACAACTCAACGCCAGCGCCAAATCCTGGCAACAAAAAACACGGGAATTTGCCGACAAAGAACTGATTCCCTGGGAAGTTGAAGCAGAACTTAATCAGGGAGTGCTCCCCCCTGAAGTGAGTCAACGCATGCAAGAACTCGCGGTCGAACTGGGCCTTAGCCGCATGGATGCCCCCAAAGAGCACGGCGGCCTTGCCCTGGGCATGGTTGAACAAATGGCCATCTGGGAACAGCTGGGTCGCGTCACCAACGCCCTTTGCTGGTGTTTTTCTGAGGCTCAACATTGGATGTATGAAGCCTGCACACAAGATCAAATCGACCGCTACATTACCCCCATGGCAAAAGGCGAAAAACGCGAGTGTTACGCCATCACCGAAGCCGAATCTGGCTCTTACGAAACCGTAGACGCCACTGCCACGCCCTGTGAAGGCGGCTATAAACTCAACGGTGAAAAGTGGTTTGTCACCAGCGCCAATCTCGCTCATTTTTTCTTCTTTCAAGCCAAAATGCCCAAC
>ENA-OSET01002679-OSET01002679.1-sediment-metagenome-genome-assembly--contig:-NODE-2679-length-16959-cov-11.637484_pt1 | contig 16959 bp, 11 predicted proteins | sample MGYA00237882_ERZ534229 | MGnify/ENA primary metagenome ERZ534229 (study PRJEB26408, sample SAMN06266212) | sediment metagenome | isolation source: Hudson Canyon methane seep mesocosm | place... | reverse complement strand
GCTCAAGGACACATTGTTTGCCCTGGCTTTATATGGATCTTAATGGCATCTAGTCGTTTGGGGTTGTGCAGTTCTTGATAAATGGCCGCTTGTAGTCGGTGTAGATCAAATAAGGTCGCCTTATTCAGTTGCTCTAAAATTTCAGTGTAATTCATGTGTCGTGCTTTATTTTTGCCTTCATACAAAATAACAAATATGTTACTATTTGCCAATGAAATGGCAATATTGAATATTACAGCTCTAGTGTTGAAAAAGATATATTGAGTCTACCTACTGGACTTTTAGCTCGGTATTTCAGACTAACTGACTTAATGATTGAGTTTGGTGCTAACCTCGGTATGCCACATACGCGTTCAATCGACAATGGGCTGTTTGAGTTACGTGTAAAAAGCAAAGAAGGCATTGCTCGCGCATTTTATTGCACCAAAGTAGGTAAGCGAATTATTGTGCTGCATGTCTTTGTCAAAAAAACACAGAAAACACCCCCAAAAGAACTTAAAATCGCTCATAAACGAATGCTAGAGGTCTTACACGATGACACATGAAGAATTAAAGGCTAAAGCCCTTGCTAATACAGCAGTTAAAGCCGAATATGATGCCTTAGCACCTGAATTTTCCTTACTCAAAGGAATGCTTTTAGCACGCAAAGAAGCAGGCCTTAGCCAAGTAGAAATAGCCTCTCTAATGGGAACAAAACCACCGGCAATTACTCGATTAGAATCATCCCTTAGTAGTGGCAAACATTCCCCCTCTTTAGCCACCATTAAGAAATATGCGGAAGCAGTGAATTGTCATGTGGAAATAAAATTAGTTCACAATGAATCTTAAGCAAAATTGACTGGACTGTCAGTAGATAATTTGAGGAGATACCAGCATTTAAAATCACTAAAACCTACAGCCCGGTCTCTACCCGATATATTGAAACAGAAAATGTAAGTAAATTGTCGGCAGTAGAAGCTGTTTCAAGAGGTTCTTCAGATAGAAAACCGGCTTAACCTCCGGATTTCTCCTGTTCTCTTCCTGTTCTGGCTGCAGTTTTTCACTTAATACGCAAGCTTCATCACTTACTTCATGCCCGATATGGGTCTATTCCACAGGGCAAAAATGGGTTCCGGCTGTTTATTAAGGTATTTCAGTGCTAAAAATAACTTCCCCGTTTTAGGCTGATTCTACAGCACTAAAACAAGCTGCATAGCACAGCGCTATTGGCGTTAACAGGACTGAAAATCCTCGTGTCACTGGTTCGATTCCAGTCCTGAGCACCATGCTAAAGCCAAATAAAATAAGGTCTGATGAGTTTATTCTCATCGGGCCTTTTTTTTGCCTAAAATTTTTACGGTCTATTTCTGGTCAAAAATCCCTTGGTTGGTTAATTAAAAATTACTGACGAAGTTAAAGCTTAAAACTTAAGGCATCAGTCAAACTACAAACGAAGAGCAAATTACAAATGGCAATAGCATGTGCACGACACATTTTGGTAAAAACTAAAGATGAAGCCGAAGTGCTCAAAAAGAAATTAGCCGGTGGTGCTGAATTTGATATCCTCGCTAAAAAACATTCACTGTGTAACTCCGCAAAAAATGGTGGCAACCTTGGTGAGTTTCCCCCAGGTAAAATGCTCAAGGCTTTTGATAATGTCGCTTTCAAAAAACCTGTACTAACTGTACACGGACCAATTAAAACTAAATTTGGCTATCATTTGATTGAAACTATTTATCGCAGTTAGTCTTTCCCTTTAGCCCCACTTCAAACTACAACGTACTGCATAACCAGCCAACCACATAGAGATAGTGAGCATTTTTTTTTGCACGAGCTACCTAGCACGTGCGAACATAAAGCTAAGTAATATTACTGCCACTATTAGCACAATAAAAGTCAGTAGGAAAAATGTTTTATTATCACTTGAATTTTCTGGCTCAGTCGGTTGCGTCTCATTGTTATCGACCACAACTACAGGTGTAAGCATACTAATGGCATATTTACCTGGATTCCCTTTTATAGATAGCCCGTAATTTCCGGCAGATAAGGAACTGATTTGCATACGCGTTGAATACAATTTAATATCGCTCGTGCCTGGCAGGCTGAATTCTTCCAGATCAATGCTCGTGAGTTCTCTTAATTGCTGTGGCGAAAATTGCGTGCCCAATACCCTTGATTCAATTGGTTTGCCATCGGAGCTAATTAATGCAAGCTCCAGTGGTTCAGTTCCTATTAGAAATAAATCAAAAAGTGTTTCGGTTTCCGGCCATTGGAATCTGGAGAAATCCCAACACCCCGGACCATCGGCTAAACAGTTTCTGCCTGGATCAATAGGGAATTGGTCAAAGAAACCAAACCGACCAAAGTCAGCGCAGAAAGGAAAATGGAATTGCGGAATAAAATTGAAGCTACTACTACCCATTCCTAATGAGGGTAAGCCCGGTCCTCCATTAAACCGGCCAGTGCCAATACAGCCTAGTCTCGGCGTACCTTCAAACTCATCAACAAAGCGAGGCGTTTGCCAATCAATTGAGCTAATGTAACTCAGCGAAACTTTGTAGCCCCCTGTCGCCAAAACATCACGAAGCCTAGGGCGATCATCAGAGCCATCAATATACTCACCCAACGATATAGCAATGGCATTCAAATCATGACGACTCTGTGGACAATGCAGGCGTTTTATGAGCCGTGAGCCCCTAACATAGCTCGGGTTGCGCTCACCATCAGCGTAAATACTTAAGCTTTCGCCAGCGACTTGAAGTCCGCGGGGAGCTACCGAACTTTCCGGTGGTTCTTCGGCAATAATTTGAATGACGAGCTCAGTGGAAACATTAACATAGGCATCACGACTTATGCCTTCGGGGCCAAACGCTTTACGCAAGACCGCACCACACTCTGGCATCACTTGCGGCTCATATGTATCATGGTGTCCGAATCGTTCTCTTATTTCAACTGTATTAATATCATCTAGTTGATAAATTGGGTCGCTTAGCTTAGGTAATGGAATTAATAAAAAATCCTCATCGGTGCGGCTGTGCAAGCTGAGATTAGCAATCTCCATCGTCCAGATTTCTTCAGCATGTAATGATCTTGTCCGATTTTCAAAAGGGTCAGCACAGATGGTATCCGGGTAAGACCTACCGCTACCACGCACTTCACTTAACGGACAACGCTCGTGTAGATGCACCCAGGTTTCATTGACTGTAACAGCATCTGGTAGACGATCATTACTTTCATAACGGTCTGGTGATGGAATGCATGATGCTTCAACAAATGGAACACTTTTAACAGCAACATTATTACTTAAAGCGACTTGTTCCAGACCCTCCGCATGAGCTGTTGAATCGTAGAGATTGACATGACGAGCCATCAATAGCAGCTCACTATCACAACCTGTTACATTGCCTTCCGGTTGCCACACCAACGGTCCGACTGCAACACGGTGATGATCTAGTTCACTAGGGCCAGCACCCAAAACTGTGCCTGGAATTTCAGGTAATCGCAATGTATTGCTTGCAATACGACCAGAGCCACCGGGATTAAAGCGGTAAAAATTATTCGCTGACCATTCTTCAGGGAATTGATACAACGGCTCGACCGTATCAATTTCTGAGCTATATAGCTTTAATACACCCGGCGGCAGGGGTTGCTGACCACCATTATTCAACATTAAATAGACAAAGTATTGGTTACCGGGAATAACGGCATCGCTGCCATATGCTACAAACCCATCTATAGCGGCCGCAGCGACATCGAGATCGGCTCGACTGCGCACTAATATATCCGGTGATAAACGATTATCGGCATCTGAAAAAGGTTCGCTGCCATCATCTAATGGAGATGTACGAATATAACCATCATAACGTGCTGGAAAATCCGGTCCCAGAAAGGCAATGATATCATCACGCTCCATATCAGCGACAAAGACACGACCGTCATTATCTACAAAAATTTTCTCAGGATTTTTAAGTAACGGAGCTGCGCCTAATGAACGAAAATAGTTGCCCTGCGAATCAAAAACCACAATGCGCTGATTATGCGTATCAGCAACATAGATACGTCCACTGCTGTCTAGGGCAACATCATGGGGAAATCGCAGTTTACCGCGACCTCTGCCATAATGACCAAATGAATCCAGGCTTCCATCCGTTTGTAAATGAACAATACGGTGCCCACCCGTATCGGCAATATACAAAGAACCATCTGCCGCAACAGTAAGTCCCCGAGGGTCTAGCCAGTCAGTACTAACATGATGCACTACCCAGCGTTGTGCATCAGGACCTGTTGCTGAAAGTATTCTGCGATTACCGGAGTCCAGCAGATAAACAGTACCATCTCCAGCAATACTAATATCCCGAGGTCGATCTATAGCGATATTATCTACAACTGTTCGCGTCTCATGCGTAAATCTGGAATCCAGCGAATAATTCCCGTTACTACTGTCGTAACGATACAGTTTAACTTGATTATTAAAGGTATCTGCCACATACACATTGCCAGCGGAATCTACTGCAATACCTTGTGGCTCATTTAAGGCCTCGGGCACATCACGCTCGGTGCTTTCAGCAAAGTAATGCCAGTCAGCGCCAGTAAATATATCAGGTAAAGTTTGGTAGGCAATGCGGTGCTGTCCGGTTTCAACAACCAGCAGGCGATTGCTGTATGCATCGTAGCTGACTGCGCCCGGCAAACTCAAACCAGCTCGTGAAGCCTGAGGTGCGCCATACTCACCATTAACAGCAAATACATTGAGCGCATAACAACACAAGGCAATTAACCATAATGATTTAAATATATAGCTCGGTTTTAGGCTCAATAGCAACATCATTTTTCTGCCAATGCATGCAGTGTTTTCTGTATAAAGGAATCTTGGGCTAAAGCTTTATTACTCGCCGATAATTGCTTCAGTTGCTCTCTGACCTCAGTTTGCCCTTTTGCACTGGTTGCCAGATAAAGCAGCGAAAGTTTACGCTCATTCTCATTCATATCCGGCAGTCGGCTGAGAATAGAATCTGCAACTGGCTTTACATAGCGCCCACGCAAGTTATGCAATATAAAATATTGATAAATGACTAGCTCCTTTTCTAGCTTGTTATTATTTGCAGTTTCTTTGCGCTGCTCCTGAAGCTCAAGATACCATTGCCCCAATAAATCATTGGCATCAGTATTTTCCAGTTTGCCTAATGTAATAATAATCATCCCCAGAGCATTTGACCGCCTCACTTCTTTGCTATTACTTTCCTCTTGAAGAAATCGCACCAATTCAGCCGTCGTGTGATTTTGTTTTATAAACGCTACTGTTTCAGTTGCATTATTTTTCAACAATGCTAACGCTGCCGACATTTTCGGATCGCCCGGAGTAAAGCCATGGATAGAGTATGCAATACGATTAACCGCTTCATCTAAAGATTTGTTTGCTACAAGCGAAGGAGAGCTATTGACAACAGCTGGGTGAGTTGTCGTTTGAGCAACACACGGAGTGCTTATATTCGCGAGCAAAAGAAAAATATTTAATATATTAAGTGCAAACTGCTTTATAAAAATCATCATGGCATCCTCAACAGATAATTGCCTGGTGCCTGAGGTCTCGGTGGTGGTGATGAGGTATCTCCAGGGGTGGAGTGTGCCTCAGCCCGGTCCGTGCGCGCATCAAATTCGGTCATACGATCGAAACGGCGAAACCTATTAAATGGACTATCATCCGGATTATATGTGCTTTCACATCCTGGGCCAGGCTTGTTAGGGAAAAAGATGGGAAGTGGCTGACAATCCACATCTAGGCCATTGGTTAATGCATGCCCCATTTCGTGAGCTAGAGTGCGGTTAGAAATGGGAAGTCTATTCATTATAAATACAAAAGTGTTTAACCCCAATGCATCAAGATCAACTATCGGAGGTCGAGTGAAAGCCAGCACAGAGACAAAAAAATCATTTTCACTTGGCCTTACTATAGTTGGCCTTACTATACTAGGAACTACAAATAATTCTAATGTATTTATACTGGCATGCGGCGCATAATTTTCGATAATGATGTCAGTATCATCCGGGTCATTTAGTACCTGATCGCTAAAAATATTGAAGTCCATACCTTGAAATTCGAATGTTGGAGCATCAACAGTATTAATGTTGTAAATTTCAAATTTAATACACGCGGGTGACCAGGCAATCTTTGCTCGTCGAACCTGCTCATAAACATAGTTACTACTGGCGTAACCAACGCCAGTATCTGGGTCTTTAAAAATGGTCACATTTATTCTAACGATTCGACGCTGTTCAGGATTGCGCTGGCATATGGGAATAGTATGATCTAATTCGATAGCATCTTGAGTCAAAGTCACTTTAACCGCGCCATCAATAGTTGCCCGATGGGTCCGGTCATTTAACGCATCATCATTACGTGCGGCAGTAATGCCGTCATGCGCGCGAAAATTATCATCAGCACGACTGTCTGAGCTGTTTTGAATATCCTGGGTTACCAGTATTTGTGGTTCGGATAAAAAGAAGCCTGAATCAACATCGCGCGCGCCTGCTCCGGTTGATTCGCGCACAGTGATAGGTGTTGGGTTATCATCTTCGCTACCATCATCAAGCGCAGTACTGATATTAACGGTAAACGTTTCGCGGCGTGCAGAATCGGCATTTAAATTCGGTGCATCCACACCGATATGAAAGCGGTCAATTTCATCATCGATAAAGTTATTCATTCTAGAGTTGCGCGGAATAGCTGCAGCCGTTTCCGTATATGCGTGATCCAGATGCGCGATATCCACTGATAAGGTGGGTGCTCGCTCCCAATTTGAAATTTCAATACCGATATTTTTTACTTCCAGTACCGAGTCTTCTAATACTGCATGTTCAGTTGGTGTAAAAAGCAGGCGCAGGTCTGCAACACCAACTTGTGTTGCTTCAATAAATATTGGCGGCACAGTATCTACTGGTAAATTATAAGTGAGCGGCATCGCTAATGATCCTCCACCACGGTTAGCATTTGCATACAACTTAATCTTCTGTGGTGTATCGTTGCTGAATACTTCTAGGTGGCCTTCCACTGCAGGCTCAAAAACAAGATTCACTTCCAGTAAATCATTTTCATCACTGACTAAGGCCACACCCTCATCCATATCAGCCCGGCCGTTTAAGTTGTCATCATCATTGTTGACCATCACAGCCAGATCCGGAGAGTTTGCCACGGTTTCAAAGCGCAGCCGATAGAGTATTACCTCGTGTGAGGTTATACCCGTTAAAGATGCGCCATGCAGAAATGCTTCAACTTCGACGCTATAGTTCCCAGTACCAATCAGCGTCTCCGGTCTTACTTGTCCATCCCAGTTAATACGCCCTCTTAGCGCTGGCGTCAAGTCTTGTCTATAAACAATATCATTGGTTTCGTCAAGCAAGCGCCATTCAACTCGATCAGGCATTACCCTGCCCTCTATTTCATAGCCAATGGATAAAGTATCACTTCCTTTATTTAATTGATCAACATTGGCATAAACATCGCTATCTGTCGTAATGCTCAGTTCATCTACTTCAATATGAATAGCATCTCGCTCAAAGTCTTTAAAAAGAGGGTCCGCTTGTGTACGCGAATAATCTAATAAACTTAGCTTTATAGAATACTTTCCAGGCCGAGGGGGCCCGAATTCCCAATTGCCATCCCAATGGAACACCAGTATAGGGCTTATTTGATGTGTAACCACATTGGGGTTAAATGAACTAAATATCGATGTTGATAGGTCACTCTGGTGATAAATATCTAACCTGGCATACATGCCAAAATCGAACCGTGGATCTGCCAACGCCAAAGCATCAACGTGATAAAAAATTAACACATCGGTGTTATCCGCAAAATCAACGATTTTCCTTAGGCTTTCGGTCGGGAAATCAATACACACTGTGCCTTCGCATGTGCCGATGGTTAATACGCTAGATGCACTGTTGTTTTGCTTAGGTATATCATCGTCTTCAATGGTAAGTTCAACCTCCCATACACCTTGACATAAGGGGTGGATCAAACTCCCTGAGCGATACAGTTCGTAGTCTGGTAAATGTAAATCAGGTGGTAAGTCAGTGCATCCGATGCCATTACTTAATAAATTCCAATTGTAGCTTGAAATTCCTGGCAGCTCCCCTGTTAAAATATTATCGGGGTCAAAACTTAAACCACCTTTAAAACCAATTGGGGTATCAACTATTCCGAAGGGCGAGATTAGGTAGCGCGCCGGCGGGGATAGAAATACCAGAGGACGTGAGTTTTCATTAACAACCTCAACCATATGCGTTATAGAATCTGTATTGCCCTCCCCATCCTCAACGGTTAACTCAAATGTCCATAATCCAGGTGGCAACCCTGCCATTGGAAAGCTTAACTCATCAGTACCATTGCGTATGCCAAACACTTCCTGTATAGGACCAGTTGGGTGATAAGTTCCATCATCCAGCGCACCTTCAAGTACGACCCAGTTACGACCAGTGATGGGGCGAGAAATTCTTCGAGCACCGCTGCCATCATGAGTAAGATGACAACGAAGAGGTTCCCTTTCACAAGGTGAATCAGGGTCAAATGAATCGGCGCTGGATAATGTCAGCGAGCCGGTGAGTGAGCCTATCGGCACTGAGCCACCGACCTGGGTAATCTCTGCTTTAGGATCAGCATCCACCACAATAAAAACTTCTTCGGTGTCACTTTCCTGCCAGGACTCAGGTTCATCATCAAGGGCGGTAACTTCAAAAATCCAGGTGCCTGCATCGGCTGCAACATTTAAACGCGAAAAGTCAATTCGGTTGCTGCCACTGCGAATAATACTGCCGACGGTAATTTCTGATGATTGTGGCACTTGTAAAACCCGTACTTGAATGTGTACATCACCACCATCAGGGTCGGTAGCTTCTGCAACAAAATTTGAATTTTCACCAACTCGGGCAAATGGCGTTGAAACTGAACTGATCGTTAGTACCGGCGGTTCATTATAAACTTCGACGCTGAATTCAGCAGAAGAGCCCGTTAATGGTGATGGTTCATTATCAGTGACTTTTACACGAAATCTCCAGCTCCCCACACTATTGACATGAGTTGGCATGGTCAGTACCGGATCGTTACTCACAACACCCCAGGTAGTAGCCCCCGGCTCAAGTGCTTCCCAGACAAGCAATGTATAGTCACCACCATCTTCATCCGCTGAAACAGAAAGTGAGATATCACTGCCAAATGGCACGCGTGTTTCACCGCTAATGACCGGCCTGGGCACTTGGTTTACTACATTGATCTCAACTTCTCTACGGACACGCTCACCCTGCGCATCATCAGCAATCGCTTCAAGCACCCAGAGACCAAAATCACTCTCGTCGTTGAATTGTAAATCTGGTGAACTTCGGCTTCTTGTTGGTGATCCGGAAAAAGAGGGCGAGCTTGCAGCTGGAGGGTGATATTTTATTTCCCAAAATAAATCGATGTTTCCAGGGTCAGGGTCTGTAGCACTCGCCATTAAGCTAATTCTTGAGTTATACCTTGCATGCCCGCTGGGTGTTAAATTTGTGCCCGTAGACGATACGGTGATATGAGGCGGATGGTTGATAATCTCAACAGTGACATCTATAGCTCCAGGAGGAAGATATGAGGGCCCACAGTAGTATCCTATTATTCCGCACCAAGAAGCATCAGGGTCAACCGTACGATAACAGTCTGCTCTTGTTATACCCGAATTTGTACAGCGCAGTGTATAAACACCCAAGTCTTTTATTGTGTTAGAAATGATCCGTGCTCGTGAAATTCCAAATCGCCCAAAACGATTAGGCACCCACGGGCAGCCGATACCATCAAAAATATCCCCAGTGGGATCAAGATTTTCCTGATCGGGAGAGAAATCGTAATCCCTTGTGGTTGGATCAAAATCAATGGTTGTACAACCACTTACCCAAGCCATAACACGATCACCATAGCGACTAGGGAAATCGACCTCTAGAATATTGTGGATTCTTGTGCTATTTGCCGTATGAGTAATATCATAGGCCATTGAAAGCGAAGGCTTAACAATGAATAGAATGATAAGCACCACACTGCTCAGCAGTATTTGTCTATGCCATTGCAACACTGACTGATGATTTTTTTGAATCATCTTTATCAAAAAAAACAAAGATGTTTTTTGATACTATTAATGTTCATAAGAGCATCCGTATTTTGAAGTTCATTAGTTTTACATGACTTTTTATGGCTATTGGTCTTACTTTAACTTACTTTTTAAGCACCCAACGCTAGGCCAACTAACCGAACATTCTGATTAATAAGGCTTATACTTGGAAATTTCTCAATGCTTTTAAAAAAAGCCCACCTACCCTTATTTTCTCAAAAAACCTGAAACCAGCCAGTGTATAACTTATAATCTGAAATCATGCTAACACACACCCTGATGCGTTTCAGTAAAAACCTGCATTACCGTTTAATTGATATCCCTTCTTTTAAGGCGTAATTCCAGAACCCCCTCTAACTGTAATGGTCAAGTAAAGCAGGACACTTTCTTAGACCTGTTTTTTATGGAACTCACGCTCAAACTTTAACTACGACCCTTCTCTTCAGAATATTGAAATATGGACTGAATTAAAAAACCAGATTTATTTAGGAGATGAAGGTTTTGTAACAAAGATACAAAGTAAAATTGATAATGATCAAAAATCATGGGACATCCCAAAGAAACAAAGACGCGGGATAGCAAAGTCTTTATCCGAAATAGAGCAACAATCAGCTGATAGAAATTCAGCCATAAAAACAGCTTATGCCGCTGGGGTCTATAGTCAGCGAGAAATAGGAGAGCATTTTAATTTACCCCCCAGTACAGTGCGTGTTATTGTAAGGCAAGTAAATGATTCGCTATTCGAGACCCCCGCATTCCTTTCCTACACAGACTTTGCACATCGCAGACTTAATGGAAGAAAAGCCTAACTTGTCCGTATCTGTACAAGCACCTGAAATTCTTTAAAATTGAAAAAAAATGATACAAAAACAAACAGCAACGCTTGCTATTATTCTGTCCTTCAGCGTCGCTCTCATTCTTTCGGGATGCGCAACCCCTGTCAGCGTGAAGCATGTGGATATTCAGACCGCTTATCGTATTAACACTGCAAGCGCGCTTTTATCGGCCAAGCCGTCAGTGGCATCAAGCACCGTTCTCAGACGGCACGGGCTACTTGATCGGTTTGAAAAAGAACCGGAGGTGGTGTTGGCTGAACTCCATAAAGGTCTTAAACCAGCGGACGATGAAGATAAGTTGTTTGCGTTGGCGGAACTCTCCTTGCTTCACGCACAGCAGACCAATAACCGCGCCTATTTTCTGGCATCAGCCGTGTATGCCTGGTCACTCCTGTATCCAGGGGATGATACGGGTATGCAGCTTCAGCCTTCGGACCCAAGGTTTCGGCTTAGCTATGATATTTACAACCAGGCCGTTGCCCAAGGTCTGGCAGCAGGCGACGACGCGGAAGAAAATGAAGTACTCCTGAGGGCAGGAAATTATAAACTCCCCTTCGGTACACTACAGGTAAGCCTGGACGAGTCCGGAATGTCGTGGGGCGGTTACCCGCTTGACCGTTTTATATCGACTAATGTCCTGGAGGTTGATGGTCTCAGAAATCGCTACCTTAAATCCGGAATCGGTGTACCGTTGGCAGCGAGTCTTGCGAAAACACAGTCGTCAGTAAAGAAGATAGGTTCAGATCGCCTTGGACCGTACATAAAAGTTCCCGTCACGGCTTTGTTGCGTTTTGAAAACGCGCGTACCAGCCTGAGCAAGGGCAAGATACAAGGGCGAATTGAAGTTTACGCGGCGGACCAGACCTCAACAGTGATGATTGATGGGCAAAAGCAGCCTATTGAGTCCGACCCAACAGCCGTTCTTGCTTATCAACTGAATGATAGCCCTCTGTACGCGATGGAAATCGCTGGATTTTTCAATGGGTCGGTTCTCACCAGCGGTCTGATTCCAAAAGACCGGGCGCAGGATGGTATTTTTTTAATGCAACCTCACCGTCCCGGGAAAATTCCTCTCGTGTTAGTGCATGGAACCGCGTCGAGTCCCGCGCGCTGGGCTGAATTAGTTAACGAACTGAATGGCGATCCAAAAATCCGTGAACGCTTTCAGATATGGTTATTTATCTACGACAGCGGTAGAGGCGTTGGCTATTCAGCGGGGCGGCTACGCAAGGCACTGACGAATACGGTTCATGAACTCGACCCTGAAGGAAAAGACCCCGCGTTAAAGGACATGGTAGTCATTGGTCACAGTCAAGGTGGATTGTTGACCAAGCTCACGGCCATTGAGAGTGGGACGAAATTTTGGGATCACATCAGTAACAAACCCTTCGATCAAATGAAGTTTAGCCCGGAAGCCCGTGAACTCATACAGCAATCTGCGTTCTATTCGCCTTTGCCTTTCGTCAAGCGCGTGGTGTTTATTTCGACACCGCAACACGGAGCTATGTTAGCGGCATCTCAAATAGTGACGAGACTTGTTGCCAAGCTGGTCACTCTACCTGTAACGATAATTAATAACACCGCCCTGTTGGCTCAAATCGCCACAGCATCAGGCGATGAGAAATTTGCCGTAATGCTAAGCAGACCCATGACATCTGTTGACACTATGAATCCGAACAACCCCGCACTGCAAATTCTGGCATCCATACCCGTTACACCAAATATTCCAGCGCACTCGATTATCGCAGTCGAAGGCGACGGACCGAAAGAAGAAGGCGATGATGGCGTGGTAGCCTATAAAAGTGCGCACATTGATGAAGCGGTTTCAGAGTTTGTCGTGCGCTGGAGTCACTCCTGCCAAGGTCAACCCGAAGTTATCGAAGAAGTCAGACGCATCCTGTTTGAACATTTGGACGCATCAGAAACGAAAAAGCCTTGAGCTGTCTGGTGTCAGGTATCCTGTTATCAGATGCGTTAAGTAAACGAGGCATTAAGGCGGGTCGTTATAAAGTTGCGCGATTAATGGCGGAGCTTGGATTAAAAGTGCGTTACCCGAAAAAATTCAAAGTGACTACTGACAGTTATCATAATGAGGCAATTCAACTACTAGAAAAAGATGAATACCACCATAAACATGACTATTAGCAAACCAAAATAAACCAGCGGAAATATCCAGCGGCAGCGATAATCGATGCGGTCGCCAACATCCGACTTCCCATGGTTATCGTATTCACCCACTATCAGGTTTTCCACAACGGTTGCACACATGAGTAGTAAACTCAGGTTCAAAAAGCCGTTCATCAAGGTAAAATAAGAAATATGGGGCACAATATCGCCCACCACGTTTTGATAAGCTACCGCAGTCAGTATCCCTATGAAGGAAATATTGATGCGGTCCCCCAATGACGAGCGCTCCATCCAAAAAACCGACCAAGAAAGTAATACAATCAAGGCAAGAGGAATGACAACCAAACGTATTATGAAAAAAGGTTTACGTTTTACCTCCATGCTTGCAGTGAACGTGGATGAGATACCCCGCTTTCCGGCGTAGGGCGCGATCTGTTCAGCCGTTGAGCTTCGGATGCCGGCCAGCTGCCATTGTGAAATCTGCAATTTTTTCCAGGATGCACCGACGGGGCTGGGTTCCGCCTCAAGTACGACCTCGCTACTATCAAAGCCGAGCACTTCGAAAACAGCTTCCAAGCGTTGCGAATCAAATGGATAGCGCCTCATTATAAAGTCAACTTCAGCGATCGCACTTACTGTTTCAATAAGTGTGCTAGTACCGTCGGGCTGTATCCGAAGTAGCACCCCATGCTTTTCATACATGCCGGACATATTTGCGAGTACCACCTGAGGATACCAAGCCGGAGAGAGTTCATTAAACTGATAGTTGCCCTGGTAAATTTTTTCTTGGACCTGCTCTTTGTTAGGGTCGAACGCTTGGCGTTTATCCTTCCAGGTGAGGGTAAGCACACCCGTAAATTGAAACGTCTCCGCTTCGTCGTCGATTTCATCAATATTCTGCAATTGAAACGCAGCCCTCACTACGGCGGGGCCACCGTTGCTCGGTGGGCCAAGAAAATTGGTCCCATTCGAGACGACCTGGGGAGGCTCCGGCACCCGCTCGCCTTTGGATTGAGCCGCTAGGGTATCTGCATAGTAAAGGACTGATATCAGAAACACGGCGCCGAAGGTTACGACCCTTCGCACATGGCTCCAAGTTACAATCAATAAAGAGAGAAGGGCTGGTACGGGAAAAAACCAGACCGAAACAGCTAGAAACCAACGCTGTTGTTTGTCGAAAACTACATTCATAAAGTGGATAACAAGTTTTATTTAAGCCTGGCCATCTTACCTTTTTTTCTTTCTCAGTTGGCAAATACTATCCGTCAGTCACCCCTCAATTTTTTTTAAACTGGATAACAACAAACGTAAACTGAAAGGCAGCTTTTGGCTGTTATGTAGAGCTATACATAATTTATAAGCATTTTATCTGTCGTGCGCTAGCATGGCAGATAAATGTCTGTTGAACTAAGCCGTCTCCGAGCCTTAGTTAAGTACTCTATATTTATAGGGGATTGTATTGTTTTTAGATAGGGCTTTCCAACTCTAATCGGCAGTTTTTGTCTGTTAGGTTTGAATTCTGGAGTTTTATTGTCAGCATTATGTTCATTTTATGCCTTGATTTGATTGTTTTGGTCGCTGCATATTTGCTATTTTCCCTGTTTTCATTTCTAGCGGCTGCACGCGGGCCCAGACGTTCTGGCGTCTGTTTTTGATAAATGATCAGCTTACAAGAACGAGTTAGGTCTTCATCCCTCCTCCATAGTCAATACGCCGTGATGTAATTTCAGCCACGACCACCCAAGACTCCGATTTGCATTTCGGGCAGGTCTGCGGTTTATCTCTCGTTGCCATGGAGTGCGGTCCATTCTCAGTTGGTAGCGATGGGGCATGACCCTGCGTGTCGGTCGTCTGCAGACATTTTCGAATTTGCGCCAGTTTTTGCTGCCGACAGCGATTGGCCAGAAAGCCGTAATGGCGGATGCGCATAAACCCTTTGGGCAAGATATGCAATAAAAAACGCCGGATCAGTTCTTCTCCGTCTAGTGCCATAACTTTATTTTGATTGTGGTCACTGTAGTCTTTATAACGAAAATCGACTTTATCTTGGCCGATATTCAGGATGCGCGAGTTGCTGAGCGCGGTTTTTCGGCTATAGCGGGCCAGGTAACTGACTACGGTATCAGCGCGTTTAAGCCAGGCTTTGGTATTGATGACCCAGTCGCACTGCATGAGTGAGTCGAGCATCGTATCAACTTCAGCGGGTCGAGTGACTCGTTGCAGTTCGCCGCGTTGAGCACTTTGTCGTAGCTGACTGACCATTCGCCCTCGAAAATAACGAGACAGGGCCTTGACGGGGAACAGATAGTTGCTTTTAGCCTGGTTCCAGCCGCCCGCCTCGGTCAATGCACCGCCGGGAACCAAACAGTGCAAATGCACATGTCGGCTCAGATTTTGGCCCCAGGTATGCAGCACCGCTGTCATGCCCAAGGTACCTTGCAGCCGTTTGGGGTCTTGTCCAAAGTGATCCAGGGTCTCCCAGACGCATTGAAACAATAGCCGGTAAATCACCTCGGGATGCAATTCGACCCAGCCGTTAAGCGTGTGTGGAAGGGTAAAGACCACATGATAGTAGGTCACTGGCAAGACCGCCTGCATTTGTTGTTCACTCCAAGCCTGTTGTGCCTGTCCCTGACATTGGGGGCAATGGCGGTCACGGCAGGAATGATACTGTGGCTGCTCGTAACCACACTGACCACAATGCAGCTGCAAACCACCCAACGCTTCAGTGCGGCATTGTTCGATATGCCAACAGGCACGTTGCTGAACCGGGTTAACTGTATGCTTAGCCTGATAGGCGGGTAGAAAACGGTCGAATACCGCCTGTAAACCCGTGAGACCGCTCATGACGAAAGCTCTAGCTTTGCCAGCAGATCTCCTCCGGCTTTACCTTCCTGATAGCCGGGCACCCAATGAGCATAACGTAGGGTGGATTGGATATTCTGGTGACCGAGCAGACGCTGCAACTGATGGATGGGCATACCATCTTCCAACTGATGGGTTGCATAGGCGTGACGAAGGCTGTGAATGCCACCAACCTTTTGGATACCTGCGAGCTGTTTGGCTTTATGAAAGGTTTTTTGCGCAGTTGCTATGCTCAGCGACGATGTCATGTCATAGCTGCTGGGAAACAGCCAGCTCGGGGGGCGCATTAAGCGCCAATATTCTCGTAACAACTGGAGCAAAGTGGGCGATATAATCACCGCTCTATCCTTGGCTCCCTTGCCTTGTTCTACACGTAGCAATCGTCGTTCACCATCAATATGGCGTACCTGAAGGTTCACTAACTCACTCACACGAAGACCACAACCATAGCAGATGGCCAGCATCATTCGGTGTTTGATATTATTGGTGACTGAAATAATTCGGCCGACTTCGCTGCGCATCAACAATTCCGGAATGCGCTGTTCCCGTTTAGGGACCTGCAGACTTACACCAAAGCTGTCCCGATCCAATACCCGGAGATAGAAAAAACGTAGGGCGTTTAAATAGAGATGGCAGGTAGATGATGATAAATGGCGTTCTTTTACCAAATACAAAAAGAATGCTTGCAACTCTTCTCCCGACATTTGATCGGGCGAACGATGATAATACTTGGCCAGATCCATCACAGCGCTGAGATAACTGCGATGGGTAAGGGGGGACATGCCGCGCACATGCATGGCATCAATCATTTTTTGACGTAACGGGGTCATCGTGCTTCTCCTCAGATAACAGACTAAAAGTAGTCTATAGGGAGTGTGCGACTATTTATTACAGAAGGGAATAAATTGCGATTTGGGGAGTAAAAGTCACCGCGAAGCGGTTTAGTTCAACGACCCTTATGTGTAGATCTCAATTATGTGTAGTTGCATCTCCAGATCGCGTATTAGCTCTGATATTACCAGACT
>ENA-OSET01002677-OSET01002677.1-sediment-metagenome-genome-assembly--contig:-NODE-2677-length-16966-cov-13.258926_pt1 | contig 16966 bp, 15 predicted proteins | sample MGYA00237882_ERZ534229 | MGnify/ENA primary metagenome ERZ534229 (study PRJEB26408, sample SAMN06266212) | sediment metagenome | isolation source: Hudson Canyon methane seep mesocosm | place... | reverse complement strand
ATCAAACATTATTTCTTAGACAGCTAAATAAACATTACCCAATTAGATGGAGTAATGATTTATCTGTCTTGCCAGACTTGCTTCGCCAACCAGAAATAGTAGAAAAAAAATTAGATAATACTAATGATATTGCGTTTAAAATCTTACAGTTTGCTTCAGATAAAATATAACATGATGATTTAAAACAAGAAATATAAAGTAAGAGGGGTATAATAACTGCTTACCCATTGCGATTGCCACGAGACTAACAGCCCCCTTTTATTGTTCCAGATCGCTAGTTTAAAACTATGCACTTTCAGTCCATAGTGGTTGAGTTTTATTAAAAGTATCACTCGTGTTGCTCATTTATCTTTAACAGGAAAAACACTTTATAATTGAACTTAACCAGCAGTTTTACATACAGCTCATTACCCAAAATGATTTTTTACGAAGGAATATTCGTGATAGTCGGATCAACACACTTGACCGCTGAATTAAAGCCATTAATGAAGTCCATATCCCATTGACTCATAACCAAAATGACCTATTAGAAAAGCTAATCAAAGATTAATATAAACTGGAACCCTTCATATTTTTTCAGCCATTTAAATCAATAGATACAATCTAGATTGAGTAGTATTTAATTATAAATAAGGCTACATAACTAATGCGAGAAACTAACAAATGATTAATATTTTCATTCTTAATTGGAATAGTAGCACTGATATTGAGTGTTCATTAAATAACATTCAATCATCAAAACTAGCTGAGTATAGAGTAATTTTAATCGATAATAATTCTTCTAAAATTGATATTAATAATTTACATATAATTTATAGAAAATATAAAGATTTATTAGAAATACATTTAGTTTTTAACAAGGAAAACTATGGTTATACTGGTGGAAATAATAAAGGGTATGAATACATAAAAACAAAAAAACTATCTGGTGATATATTAATATTAAACCCTGATATTATTCTGAGTAATAATACGTTATTTGAGATGTCTAGTACTCTAGTTGATAATGTTGGAGCCGTTATGCCGAGAACACTAAATAACCACAACACTATTATTTGTGATTATATTAAACTAGATGGTTTTAAACAATATTTCTTAACAACTGAAAAAACAATAGTTGAAACTGATTATGTAGCAGGATATTGCATGTTGCTAAAGAGATCTGTAATTGATGAAGTCGGACTACTCGATGAAAGTTTTTTTATGTATTGGGAAGAAATTGACTTGGCATTAAGAATAAAAGATAAAGGATATAATTTAATTTCCACCACAAATACAACTATAATAAGAAAAGGAAATTCAGATAAAAGGTATGCTAATGCTGTTTACTTTTACATTAGAAATCCATTCATTCTAAGTACAAAATATAATCATTTTTCTAAAAGAAAACTTTTTATTTTTATAATAAGGTCTTTTATTTCACAATTCATTTTAGAGAATAAAGTTTTTTATTTTTTTAGAATGAAGAAATATTTTCAGGGTGTATTCGATGGACTAAAAATATTATACAACTCCAATAAAACCATATAATCTTAAACATAATATATCAATAAATAATAGAGTATTATTAAGATAAATAACTCCGTATTTTTTTAAGACTTAACAACATTATTAATATAATTTTATTATCACACCCCCCTCTAAGAAATGTTGTTACTCTACGCCATAGAGTTATTTTTTCATCTGTCCATGTACTTGTAAAAACATGCACCGTATATGATTTAAAAGAAGGAGAACAAAGAATATAATCTGGATAAACAACTACTCCATCATTTAAAATTTGTTTTTTATTATTTGTTTTGCAGTTGTAGTCTTTTATTAATATATCTGAAACACTAATTGTATTCGTCTGTTCAAAAATATTACTTTCATTACCTAATGATAATGTTTTATTATCATAACTATCAATAATTTTTTTCAAAAAAGGGTGCTTTTTTATCGCACCAAATACTGCAGTAAAAGGGTAATCAGGACTTTCAAATCCAACAAAAGCATTATCATTCAACAATGGCTCTAAATCCTTCAATATCAACACATCAGTATCAAGATAAATTCCTCCATAATTATATAGGGCATAGGCACGAATATAATCACTTACAAATGCCCATTTTTTTTGTATATAAGCATCTTTAGTAAAAGGATGAGAATCAATGTCAAAATTAGATTCATTCCATTCAATAATTTCATACCCTGCATCACGTAATATATCCCAGGTTTTCATGCACTTTTTAATTTGAGCAGGTTTTTCATTACCGCCGACCCAAACATAATGAATAATTTTAGGAATCATTTCCTCTTCTCCTTTTCTCGTATAAAAACAGACAACTAAAATAGTGTAATTATTCAGACACCTGCATAATTGGAACCGCCTTAGATAACCGCTGACATATAATGATAGCCTCAAGGCGACTGAATTCTTTTGAGGGAATTTTCAATAATACTGGCTAAAATTGAAAACACTCATTAACCATCCTCTGTACAGGTTACATATCAGATACCTCTAAAAATAAACCGGTGTCGTAATGCGCGATCAACTTCATAATTGGTTAATGAGAGCAATCCTGCACCCGAAAAATGGCCACCCAGCCATTGAGTATTTCCGTAGCTAATAATGTAGCCGTTTGCGCGCTTCGGTTTAAATCATTAAGAATCTTACCGATAAGCGACGCAACACTTCTTCTGGTAAATCAAAAAGTCCTCTTCGCTTAAGTCATTGTTACTAATTTGCATACACGAATATTAATGGGTATAGAATAATTTGTACAAGCTTTCATCATGGCGCCAATTTTTTTAATTAAATGGCTAAGGCCCTGAATATTTACCCAACTGTTGCAATACTTGGAGCAACTACCACTCAAAAATCATCTGGCAATAGAATGCAGGCTAATATCAATGTCGAAATAAAACTTATTTATCAAACTCCCTAAATATTGCCAAATTGAACTTTTAAGAATTTCAGATGCAATAGAGCTACTAGAGATTATCTAAAGAAGGTAGGATGAAAATTTCATTGTGGAAATAGTATCTGCATAAGTGGAAGGTTTTTTTGTTTTCTTTAGTTCAATACATTTATTCAACATACGATTAAGATCAACATTCTCATCCATATAAAATCCCGTTACATTTTCTACTATTGCCTCTTTTACCCCGCCTTGCTTAGGGCCTAATGAAGGTAAATTACAACTGGCGGCTTCTAAATAGACAAGTCCATAAGGCTCAATTTTAGAAAATAGCCAAAAAGCATCTGCTAATAAATACCATTCACTAAGAGTATTTCTAGGGACTTTTCCAATAAAAAGAATACTTTTCTTTAACCCCATCTCTATGACTTTAAGTTCTAATGCATTTCTCTCAGGGCCATCTCCAACAATTAGCCATATAAGATTTTTATTAGCTGCAATGCCTTTTGAAAAAAAATCAATCATTTCAAAGTAGCCTTTTCTATGTACCAGCCTACCAACTGAAATTAAAATTTGTTTATTTTCTAAGCTACTATTTTTTAAATCATTATTGAAAATACCACCAAAAAGATCTGACTTATCTATTCCTGCAAAATGCCATGATATTTTATTAGTAATATTATTAATTGTTTTTGGGAGATGTTGTAAATATTCATCTTGAGTCCATCGACTTACCGCAACAATTTTATTGCAATGAGTTATAGCTCTTGTGTAAAATTTGGAAAATAAAAATATACTATTCTTTAATGATTTAGAGTTAAAAAAGAAATTAGAATCACGACCATGAATAATAACTGTACATTTATTTAGCTGTTTTTTTGTAAAAAAAATACCTGCAAGATATGCAGACATTTGATCATTAATAATAATAATATCAAATGAATTTATTTTTTTGTTTCGTAAAATAGCATATCCATAGGCTAATACCCATAAAAAAGTAATCCTTTTTACTCTAAGATGCTTTAAATTTGATGTGTTATAGTCAGCTTCATCACCACTCAAAAGAGTTACATTAAAGCCATTTTCAATGTAGTTTTCTGTTATTTTTTTTGCAACAATTCCACTTCCTCCACCAGCTGGAGGAATTTCATCTGAAAAAACAAGTATATTTTTTACCATCCACTAACCCTCAAAGTTTTGATTGACTGTGAAATAGGCATTAAATTGATGTTTACTTATTTCATCAACATGTACAATTTTTTTATATGATTCACCGGTCATTTGATACATGCTATATCCTTTGTCAATAAGAAAAAAACACAAGCTTTTTGCAGAAAAACCTAACTCTAAAAGAAACTGGTCAGTGACTTCCATAATAATATCAGGATGATAAATATCTAAAATATCATTCATCCCCTCCAAAACAAGTTGTTCGGCACCTTCTACATCAATTTTTATCACATTTGGCATTATTAACCTACCAAATGACTCATCAAACTGTTTAATTATTACATCAATCTTTTTTCCTTCTTTAATTTTTCTAAAAGAAGACATACCACTATTGTTTGAAGGTGCCTGATGCATTATCATCTTACCAGCATTATTTGAAAGGGCTACATTATATGTAGTTACAATTCTCATACTTATTAATTGAAATATTATTAGCTAATTCACTTGTAAAAATTGGTTCAAAGGCATGGACATATCCCTTCTCTCCCACTATTTTTGAAGCAAGTAAGCTAAAATAACCAATATTTGCACCAACATCCACAAAACAATCCCCTTCTTTTAAAATATTTTTTAATAGAGTAGTAACATCAGGTTCATATTCACCCCAAAGAAATAATTCTTGTTTAACATAATCATCTAAATTAACTTTAACTTTAAATCCATGCCTAGTATCTATTTCAAGTTCACAATTAACAGGGTATAGCTTCTGTAAGTATTTTCTCGCTATTGTTAATAATCGCCATCTTCCATATTCAATAGGTGTATATCTCAAATATATTGACAAACAATAAACCAATAAAAAACTAATTTTTTTTAAAAACACAATTACTACCTATACATTGAGATTAAACCGCGAATTATTTTTTTTGTTTGCACGCTATATGTAGAATTTTTAAAACGATTAGAACCAATGAAGTGAATAAATGATGCAGAATTTATCGAGTCTTTTGCTAGTGGTTCCATAAAATTTTGATATTTAGGCCAAGGTAATACTGAGGCATTAGGTGTTTTAGAAATAAGACACATTGTTGCTGTTTGCTCACTCCCCCATTCATGCCATTTTTTACCAATTTTATCTTCAATTTGAGCAGATAATTTTTCAATCTCATCAGTACTAGCAAAGTTTTTGGGGTAGCCCGAAAACCCAGCACACGCTCTTAAATACTTAGTCCCATCTTTAAAAAATTCTATATCTTTAAAAATCATTTCTGCACTTGGCTGTACATGGCTATGATTCCAATAATTGACTATCTTATTTAAAAAGCCTACGTCCACCCCTTGCTCCCAACGTGAACTACCAATTAAAAAACCTTCATTAGCCTGAACTTTATCGTGAATATTAATTAATGCTGCAAGTGATACAGTGTCAGAATCTAATTGTATAACATAACTTTTTTTAGTTATTTCTGCTATACGAAATAAACGTTTCCATGAAATATAAGTGGGACAACTTAGCGTATCGACATGATTCGCGTTTGAAAATGTTATTTCAGGTACGTGATATTCTAGTACGGCTATATCATATTTTGTTAATGTACCATCATCAATCACCTCTATAGACCCATAACCAAAGTTTTTTAAAAACGATTTAATAGCGACTAAATACATATTAATCGCATCATGACTTAGCATGGTTATAATAACAACCGATTTATCATGTTGATAATTTATAGGTGGTGTTTTTAAAATGTTTTTTACAGTATGGTAAAAATATATTTTATTTAATTTACTTAGAGATTTATATAATATTGCTTTTACGTTATATTTCATTTTGTATGGTTTATTTTTTTAGAAGTTGATAACCTATACTTATTCCAGAGTTACTTTAAATAGTGAATTAATAAAGAGAGTATAGTTATATAATCTATTAATAAATATTAAAGAAAAATGTTTAATATTAGGTATCAACAATATAAGTCGGGGCTGATTCTTTCTAAAATATAAATTTATTCGACATTGTGTGTAGCAAAACACCCCCATCACTACACACCCCTCTCAATACTGTCTAAACTCCCTACTATTACTTAAAACTGTACTTTTCAGCTATATACTCAACTGTTGTTAACCTATTAAGAGTTTCAATATCATTTATTTGTTCATGTTTAAAATATTTACTCATATATGGATAGTTCACATCAATAACTTGTGAAAGGTAATCATGACAAAGATATTCGGGCAACAGGTTATTACCTTTAGAGTTTTTTAAAGCGTAGCTTAACTTTCGTAACCAAATAGGACGATGGTAGGTTAGTAACTTTACCTTTAATTTATATTTTATTGGTGGAAATTCATCAAATCGATACCCATAATCACTTTTACATGCAGCTAATTTTGGTGATAACAGCTGAATCATTTGAGACTCCAGTCGCCCATACAGTTTATGTTCAAATTTTATTGTACTCGTTCCATTAATTATACCCGTTTCAAAAAATGGATATAATGCTAGTCCAAAACGATGATTATTGACCATATCCCCTGCTGACCAGTATCTTGCTCGCCATAAAGGATATAACTTTTCTAACTCTTCACGGTTAAGTTCAATTTTATCTATCTGTAATGTAGTTTGTATCTCTTTTGTCAAGACCTGAGTATAGTCAGCGTAGTTAAAAGAAGTTGTCATTGATTTGGTATCAAATCGGCTGTGAAAGCTCTTTATAAAATCTTTCATACCAATCGTTTTATTATTTATATAATAAAAATGTCTAAAAACTTCTCCAACAGAACCATTAACCAATACCTTGTTATTTTTAACTCGATTTAAACGGTCAAAATAATCATTACCATTATCAAATATTCCATCATACGATAAACCATCGTACATAAATAAATTTTTCTCTATAATCTCGCTTATATTATCTTTTGTTATATTGGTTTTCAATAGAGATTTATCAATAAAATCCAAGTCTAATCTGGCTTTATCTGACACGTCTTTAGCTACCTGTACATCTTTATCATCAGGTTTTCCATAAACATAAAGTTCTGGTGTCGTATTGGTTTTTAAAAAACAACTTAATATTAATCGAGAATCAAATCCACCAGATATAGCTGAACGAAATTTTGTTGCTGGGATTATTCTATATTGGGCAAATAATTTTTCTAATCGTTCAGTATAGTCTTCAGTCAACTCATCTATATTTTTATGATGATAGTCTGGCTGGCGTAATAGTTCGTCTTTATTTGCAAATGACTTTAGCTCTTTATTCCGAAATAAAACAAAGTTCTTATCAGCTTCTAAGCGTGTAATTTGTTCACATATTGTTTTTTGTCCAAAAGTACAACCATTCAATATATATTCATATATACCTTGAGCATTAAAACTTAGAGATTCTTGTAATTCTAGTAACAAATAAAAAGAACTTGAAATAATACCATTATTACTTTGATATATTTTCCAAGCTCCTAACATATCCGTATACAAATATATTTTTTCTTGTTTTTTTATTATCAAACTATAATGGCCTACGCATTCTGAATGCTTAAAGCTGTTATTTATAAAGTCTGCATAGATCGCATTCAATGCTAAATTACCATACAACCTCTTATAGATAAAAGTACCTATTGAACAAACAAGGTCGCCATTATCTATAGTTAATGCATGACAAGTTTCTGTACTTTTCCATGTAAATAAGTGTAAAACCTTATCAAGTTCTGATATAAGGTATTTACTCTCTTTAAGGTCAAATTTTTTAACAATTTTTTTAATTTCTACTGTTTTTGGATTAGAAATATTAGTTAGTAAAAAAAATGCCATTTTATAAACTGCTCCACTTGATTTTGTTAAATGCACTTAAAATCATTAACATTATTTACTTAGATATAGCAATTATTTCCTGATATAAATACAGGTTATTTGCCCAGACAATAAATGGAAGTACAAAAATAAAAATTCTATCTAGTATTTTTTGTAAGTTAATATACCATTCAGATTTACAAATAAATAATTTATTTTGCGCAGTAAATATTATCCAAAAAGCAAGTATAAAATGTCCAGAGTAGAGAAATAAACTTCCTCTATATTGATAAATACTATGAAATAAAAAATTAAAAGAAACCCATACCAGACTCAGCACTATAACTGGATGATATTCATTTTTCATAATCATAAGAAAAATTGATATCATAATTAATATAACAGCAACCCAGCCAATATAATGATAGTTTATTTCTCGAAGATCTATCATTGTTATATCTCCTGGTAATATAATATTTGATATTTCAGGGGCTACTATAGAAAATAGTGAAAAAACAGTTATCACTTGAAATAAACTTTCCTTTTGTCCAGGTCGATTTACAGCCCAGTATGTTTTTTTAAGTATAGAGATAGGGGCATTTATAATATCGAATAAAACTTGATAATATACAACTGATAAAACTAAAAAACCTAACACTAATAAGCGTAATAACTGTTGATATAATTTGTTATTAAAAAAGATACCATCTGAGTTTTTTACTAGAAAAACTTCCATTAAAAGGACTAGAAAAATAAGATATGATGTAGTTCCAATAGCCATAATGGATACAAGAGCTCTCAACCATACAGGGCATTCATACTTTTGATAACTCGCCAAACTAACTATTAAAAAAACAATTGAAATCCAAAAAATGGATAGGCTATATATATCTAACACTAGTCCAGTTGAAATATAGGCAGAAGTTCCTGCTAAGCCAAGAGTCAAAAAGCTAGAATGTAATATATTTCTCCCCATACTCCGAAAAATAAAATAGCTTACAACTAAACTACCAGAATGAAATATTTGCGAAAGTGTGATAACTGATAGGTCAGCAGGCATACCCGTCATATTTAAGGCAAGTACAATATAGTAATATAAATAAATAAATGGGTGTTTAATTACCAGGGGTCTTGTATCTGTTGCATTTTTATATATCCACTCTGATGTGTCTCGCCCAATCGAATCAAAATACCAGCTTTGGTCCAAGTCAAATGCAATATTAATTTCTTGATAAAACCCATTATTTAAAAGTATTTTACATCCTAGATAATATAGAATAAAACTTGAAATAAAAATAACTATTACAGTAATGATATCTGCTTTTCTAGCATTCGATATAATATCCAAACTAACTCCTGCTAATAAGTATTACACCAAGAATAACCTGAGCAACACCAATCATTCGAACTAAGGTGATTTGTTCACCCAAGATAAAGTAAGCCAAGACCATGGTAAAAATAAACCCTAACCCTACAAACGGATATGCCTTACTTACATCTATATTCGCCAAGACGGCAAGCCAGACAACTGCACCTAATGCATACATACTAAACCCTGCTATTACATAAATATTAGTCGCCAATAACCAAAATTTGTGCAATATGGTTTCTGCATATTCAGCCGCTAGCTTATATTTCATCATCCCAAATTTTAATGATATTTGGGCGAGTGCAGATAAAGAAATACTAACTATAATATAAATAAAAACTTTTATTGTCATAATAAAATCGCAGTCAAAATTATTAGAAATATACTGCTAATACATATCAAACTTCCTCTGTCTTTTATGGTAAAAACAATAGGATCATCATGCATTTCATCTCTAAATGTTTTAATCCACATTCTGCCTATCCAGTAAAGTAGTAGTGGACAAATTAGCCATAGTATTTCTGGGTGAGTATATTGACTGATACTTTTTGTATCATTTAAATATAGAACAACAACTAAGACACTAACAAAACCGCTAGTTATTCCCATACTTGATAGTATTAAAGTATCCTGTACTGTGTAGTCTCGCCCTGGAGTACGAAGCTTTTTTTCTGAGTCTAATGATTGTAGTTCACTACACCTTTTTACTAATGCCAAGCTTAGAAAGATAAACATTGAAAAGGCAATTAACCATACTGTAGGCATAATATTTATCACTAATGCCCCTACAAATATTCTTGTGGTATATAGCATTGCTAATGAAATAGCATCTATTAGTATATAGGTTTTAAGGATAAATGAATACCAAAGTGTCAATACCAAATAGAACATCAGACCGTATAAAAAGGCTGTATTTATATTAACCGCAAGTAATAGTGACCCCAGAAATAATATTATTGCTATATAAACAGCCGCTGGAATTGTTAAATTGCCAGATGCGAGCGGTCTATTCTTTTTTTGGCTATGTTCTCTATCATGTGGAATATCAATAAGATCATTTATGATATATGTTGCCGAGGCCAATAGACTAAATGAAAAAAAAGCCATTATCACATGAAGTAAAGAATCAAGGTTATTAAACTGTTGAGTCATCAATAGAGGTATAAAGAGTAAGATATTTTTTACCCATTGATACATTCTGATTGCCTTAAAAGCTGACAGCCAAGGGTTACTATCACTATCAAATATTTGCCTAATGTTATTTAGTTTATGTAATCGCCTTTTCAGGCCATAAGTAGGGTTAACAATGAATGACTCTTTTGCCTGAGCAAAGATTGGCATATCGATTGTGTCATTACCTGCATATATAAAATCTGTGGAATATGACTTTATATAACTGAGTTTTGTGTTTCCTGATAAATTATGATGAGCGCTACTCGCTATTATACGATCAAAAATACCAAGGTGATCTGCTATTTCTTGCGCATGCTTTTCTGCTGTTGCCGTTGCTAAAATTAGTTTTCGACCTTGTTTTTTTTGTTCGTGTAAGAATGTTAAAAAGGGTTCATTGTATGGCAAGGTTCGTGGATTAATATTAACCAAATTTGATATTTTATGCTTTAAGTTGCTTTTACCCCTAAGCAACCAAATAGGTAATAAAAACAGGTAAATAAAATTATTTTTTAGCAGTAATAAAACTGATTCATATAAAATATCAGTTTTAATTAAGGTACCATCTAAATCTACATAAATATCATAATTATGATTTTTCATAAGCCATCTCTTTGTTATAACCCTCAGTTAATATACGGTTATCTAATACATAAACAATTGCAAAAATAGCATACAGAAAGTCAAAGTAAGCCACACTTACCGTTCCCCCAGAAACGCAATAAACGACAATTGACACTCGCAGCATAGCTGACAAAGTTAAAATCCAACTGTCCATTTTATATTTTTTAGCTCTTCTAATAATTGAACCAAGCTTCATATAGCTAGAAATCAAAATTAGTAACAACAGTAACAAACCAACAAAGCCATGATCACTCAGCACCTGAAAATAAAAACTATGGGCAGCTCGTATACCCTCATCATAATTCACGTCTGGTGTTACAATGAAATCTAGGTTGTGATAGTCTGGAACATTTTGTTGCCAAATATGACGATTCTCTACCGCTTTAAACCCGTCTCCAAAAAATGGATTATTCAAAGCGATAATTGTACACATTTTCCATACCACCACTCTATGCATAAATGAGTTATCTTCTTCTGCAGTTTCTACTGTATCCATTCGACCAAACCATTCTTCTGGTAATAAAGTCATTGAAGAATAAACAATAATAGATACCATTAATATCCACGTTACTTTTCTTTTACTACTTTTAATGGCAAAAAGAGTTAAGACTGTCAAGCCTACAAAACCAGAGCGCGAATATGTACTTATTAGGCCTAGGACAATTAATCCACTAACTGCAATCAAACCATTCTTAAGTGCTATGTTTTTTGTTTGTGTTACTAAGTAAAAAGCCATAGGTAATACTACTAAAAGCATTACTGCAAAAAAATTATTATCTCCGGATATTCCTTTTAAATGCCCAATTCTATGCGCACCACCCGATATTATAAACTTAAGCCCTTCACCTGCTGCTAATGCACCAATAGATAAAACAAGTACCCACATCATAAAATCTATATGCCTTTTACGGTGTAAAATTGCTATAGAAAAAAAATAGAAGAGTATAATTTTCATAAACTGATTCCATTTTTGCCAAATTATATCTTGGTAACCATCACCTAATATTGACGATAAAGTTGTCCAAATAAAAAAGAGCAATATCAACCAAGAAAGTTTATCTAAGGAAAACTTTGGTTTATTTTTACTAAAGAAAAAACCAACCATAGTAACAATTGCAAATAACTTATTATAGGTTATTGCCATAGCAAACCCATAAAGTAGCTGATTAATATTAAATGCGGATGTCCAAAGCCATAGTCCAGCACCAATAAAAGGTCGCTTATATCCGTAATAAACTAATATTGGTAATAAACTTGCTAAAACTATATCACGCATATGCTCTATTCATCCTCGCGCTCTTCTTCTTTGCTTGCCCAATAACATAAATATGATATGCACAATAATTGCATACCGAACATCAAGGTTTCTATCATTTTTAGATTTTAAGTGTTTTTGATTGTGAGGCGTATATAATAACGCTAGATCTCAGGTCTTTTAGAGGTAGGCTTTAAATCATAGATTGAAACTCCACCTTAAAAATAGTCATCGTAAATTACGCCTTGTCTCTACGTGACTGGACATTGGACAATTAATTATTTCCACCTCCTTAAAGTATTTTTGAGTATTATTCTGTAATATTAGCTTATATTAGACATATGTTTAGAATAAATACTTACTCATTATAGCTACTAGATGACTACTAAACAAAACTCTTTTTTGATTGCAACTTGCTAGCTTTATCCCCTTAATTATGAACTAAGTTTACATTAACAAAATAATGAAAAGTTTACTATTTTTAATAATTTATTCATAATATCTAAATCAGTGACTTTAGATTAAAAAAAATGGTATCTAGCTAATTTAACAGGACGAAAATCTGTCGAACAATCAGGTAGTGAAACCTTAAATATGGCAATACCAATAAAACACTTAAGACTTTTTATATAAACCAAGTTGGTACTTTGCGCTTTTTTTAAAAAATACTTTGAAAAACCCAGATAGATTCGGTAAAAGAACCAGCCGATTAAGTAGTATAATCTAGGTTTTTATTTTATTATTAGGAACTACTTCCCTACAGGAACTTTAACATGACACTATTAACCTTAAGTATCATATTAATAACTGTCTCTTTGTCTGGAGTAGCCCAACTTTCATTGAAACTCGGCGTTTCTACCAATAGCTGTAAAAATAACAGTAAATGGATCAGCAATGGAAATAACACTAGCCATACTCTATCCCCCCCTTACACTTGGGCAGGCCTTTTTATTTATGGTCTAAATGTTGCTGTGTGGTTATGGGTACTTACAAGCACAGATTTGTCAGTTACCTATCCTTTTTTTGTGCAGAATTCTTTATCACTTTCTTGGTGAAGATGTCAGCACGACTTAAGTTGTTAGTCCATTGTTATTACTGTTCGCTAAAAATGTTTGATAAAATAATAGGTAATTCACCATGAAATTAACTGCATGGAATTTCTATCCTACGATAGATGCCAAGATAGTAACTTTTGAGGACCCTCAAGAGTTGTATCCGCTAGTAAAACACACAGAAACCATCACCCGTGGCAATGGAAGAAGCTATGGAGACAGCTCACTGGCAAAAACAGTTATTGATACTTCCAAATATTGTCATTTTTTAGGGTTTGATAAAAACACTGGTATATTACATGTCACCGGAGGTATGCTGCTGGATGAAATTATTAAAATCTACCTTCCCCAAGGTTGGTTTTTACCAGTATCGCCTGGCACTAAATTTATCAGTGTCGGTGGCGCTATTGCTGCTGATGCCCATGGGAAAAACCAACATTTAAAAGGAAGTTTTTCTGATCATGTCATTGACATCAGTATTCTGGATGCTACCAATGACAAAATCATCACCTGCTCTAAAAATAATAATACTGAGCTATTCTTAGTCACTTGTGGTGGTATGGGATTAACCGGTCCTATTCTTGATGCAAAAATACAATTACAAAAAATAAATTCTGCGAGCATCAATCAAACCAGCATTAAATCCTCAAACTTAAAAGAAACTTTTGAACTTTTCGAAAAATACAACGAATCACCCCATCTGGCAGCATGGATCGATTGCCTGCAAAAAGGCAAAAATATTGGCCGAAGTCTCGTCATAGCGGGAGAACATGCTAATGATGGTAATCTGAAACAAAAAAACAAACTCAAAATTTCTGTTCCCTTTAACTTTCCCTCATTTACTTTAAATTCTCTAACAGTAAAAATATTTAATTTCTTTTACTACAATAGGCAATTTAAAAAAATTGTGGAATCAAAAGTTGATCTGGATTATTTTCTCTACCCACTGGATGCCATCCATCAGTGGAACAGGATTTATGGGAAAAACGGCTTTGTTCAATACCAATTTGTATTACCCAAACAAGAAAGTTATGAAGGCCTGCAAAAAATACTTACTTGTATCGCAGATTCTGGTATGGGTTCATTTTTAGCCGTGTTAAAACTATTTGGCAAAGGTAACAAAAACTACTTATCCTTTCCTCAAGAGGGCTATACACTTGCCTTGGATTTTAAAATTGAACCAAAACTATTTGAGCTGCTTGATGATCTCGACAAAATAATGCTTGAACACAAAGGAAGAATTTATTTGGCAAAAGATGCTCGCGTATCAAAAGCAACCTTTGAAAAATTCTATAAAAACATAGACAAATTTAGACAATACCGCAAAGAAAAAGGACTGGACAAACAATTTAATTCATTACAATCAACAAGACTGGGATTATGAAAAATCTGACACACTGGACACCATTAAGCGGTTCAATCATTGTGCTGTTTATTACCATATTAGTTATTACCCCAGTTTATCTAACTCAATACCCACCCCTTAATGACTACCCTTGGCATCTGGCTCGCATTATTATACTTTCTGATTTAGATTCACCCGTTTACAATGAGTTTTATAAGGCCGGCAGCTTTTTATTACCTAATATGGCCATGGATATGTTTGCCATTCCCCTTGCCAGTCTTGTTGGGCCGGAAAATGCTTCCCGTATCTTTGTTGCACTAAGCCTACTCTCTGTCATGTTTGGCACAATGGTGCTACACAAAGCTGCACATAAAAGGTTTTCCCCATGGCCATTATTAGCGGTTGCACTGTTATTCAATGCGATGTTTCGCTATGGCTTCCTCAATTATATTTTTGGAATGGGTATCGCATTTTTTGCAGCCGGAATATGGCTATTAATAAACCCCGGCTTTCGCAGACTGATTTTCACCCTGCTCATGTCACTCTTGCTTATTATGCTGCATTTCGCAGCCTTCGGGATTTTTGCGGTTATCGTTGGCTCAGTTGAAATTCATAATGCCGTAGGTTGCTGGCGACAAAAAGGAATTAAAACCTCCATAAGTCATCTTATCATTTCAGCCATACCTTTTCTAATTGCAATAGCCCTATTTTTGCTTTTATCACCAACATCTGAAGTAACCGGTTCAAGCATTAAATACCCCGGCTCTCGTAGCGATAAACCGTTAGCAGCCATATATAGCCTTTTAACCGGTATTATCTGGCTTGATATTGTATTTTGGCTAAGCTTAATAACCTCTAGCATTTATCTTTACGTTACTAAGCGTTTAAACTTTTCACCATCTTTGGTACTAGCTACGATAATGATGATGCTTGCGTATATTGTGCTGCCAGGAACTATTATGGAAGTGCACTTTGTCTATATCAGGCTAGCACCAGCAATAGCACTATTAAGTATTGCTGCTATTGATGTTAAATCAAATAATTCACATACAGATCGTTTAGTTGCTGTTTTAGCTATTCTGTTGGCCGTTACAACATCAACAGGTCTCACTTACCATTGGCATAAATTTAGCAAAAAAACTGCAGAGGTTATTAAAACATTTGATAATATTGAAATGGGCGCTACTGTCTTCAGTGCTACCGCCCAACGCTATACTCATCTAATCACCAGGACACCAGAACAATATGAAGCCTGGCAACCACCATTAAAACATGTCTCATCTTATGCCATTTTATCAGGCCCAAAGTTTGTACCAATGACATTTGTTCACCCTACTATGCAGCCTTTAAATGTTTCTGATAAATATCAAAACGTAAAGGCCTTTCAAAGTGATAATCCACGCAAAACCTTCAGCGGCCCCGCATTGGAAAAGTTTCTTTTGAGCATTAGGGAACATTTGACCGATAGTTCATGGCCACCACTCAAAAATGTCTATGTTTTTGTCATGGGTTTTGATCGTATTGAGCATGACTTTAACAAAGAAATACTGACAGGCTGGGCGCATATTAGCGAATTTCATGATGACCATATCCTGATCAATCTTTCTCCATGATTGTTTCAATTCTTCCAGAATATCACCGCTTGTCAGTGATGTGTCAACACTTTCCAGGATACAAGTTCACATGGTTTTTTGCTTTATTTCATAATCTACGGGTGGCAAGTACTTTATCTAAAGACTTAGATGCTAATGAAGCCATTGCCTTAACGGGCTCAATTCCCCAATATTGATTATTGAGCTCTAAATTCCCCCTAAATACCCCTGTACCACAACCAATTTCAAGAACTTTGGAATACTTTTCAGGGAGTAAAGGAATCATTTCGTTTCTTGAACATTTATAATAGCTTTCAAAATTTTCCATGTAACTATGCCTTGGTAGTGGGTTAAATGTGTGTTTTTGCATGAATGTCTCTGCCAAATTACACTTTATTTATTAACAAAAGCAATCACAATATCATGCATTTTCTCTAGCTTAGAAAAGCAAATATTTCGACGTGTTAATCGTTTGATCCATGTTCTAAAATTTAAATTTTTCCATTCAATTTTTTGAGTGCTTCTCTTGCCTATTTCATGCTGCTTAACATCAAGGTGTCGATCATAAGCACCCCAGTCATCAGTGTAATAACGACTGATATTGAAAGGTGCCAGTAACGCTTTTAATTCTTTGAAAACAACGTCCTTACGCTTGCCAAAAACATAAGCAAGAACCGTATTGGTTTTATGATCAACAGC
>ENA-OSET01002676-OSET01002676.1-sediment-metagenome-genome-assembly--contig:-NODE-2676-length-16967-cov-2.178153_pt1 | contig 16967 bp, 16 predicted proteins | sample MGYA00237882_ERZ534229 | MGnify/ENA primary metagenome ERZ534229 (study PRJEB26408, sample SAMN06266212) | sediment metagenome | isolation source: Hudson Canyon methane seep mesocosm | place... | reverse complement strand
ACCACTTATCGACAGCATGTTCCTATGTGATGAGAATGATTCAATTACAATTGATCCTATTGAAGGAGATGAGAATGCAAACTTGGATTATGAATGGACTTGGAATGGTGCAGAGGTTGACGGTGATGATGAATTAGTTGTTAATGCAACAGGTTCGTACTGTGTTACTGTTACAAACGAATGTTTCCCCTCAGGCGATACAGATTGTGGTTTTGTGGATATTGTAAGCCAAATTGACAATGTTTTTGATGCTGAAGCAGGAGGAGTCATAGCCGATTGTGATGGAGAAGGGATTGATTTAGATGGCGAAACCATCATCGAGATAACCCTTCCAAATGATCAGTATACAGCGACTTGGCCTGATGGCTCTACGGGAATGTCATGGACTATTAACGAAGCTCTCCAGGCAACAGATGCAAATGGCAATCTACTTTTTGATGAGAATGGAGATCCAATTTGGTTATATAATGGTTCTCAAATATGTGTTGATGTTGCTGACCCATATGGATGCGGAACAACCGAACACTGTGTATACTTATTTATCGGACAGGAACCGACAATAAATCCAGACATGAATGGCGTTCCAGCTGATCAATTGGATGATATTATTATAATGTGCCCAGAGATACCGTATGTGTTTGACTTAAATGCATTCCAGCCTGGCCCACCATACAGTGATATTTCATGGTCAACAGTTTGTAATGGAGAATATATCCATTTCGGGAATGACGAATCAGAAACACTTACTAGCTGGCAATTTCCAGAAGATTGTTGGGGGCAGACTCTAATTTTGCAGGGGTCACTGGCAAACCCTTGCGCACCTGGCGGACTTCTTTGGGAGGTAGATGTTGAAGTTGATTACTGTGAGATTACAATTCCTAATGTATTTACTCCTAGGAATGCCGACACGATGAATCAGAGCTTTTATATTGCTGGTCTTGAGAATTATGATGGTGTTATGGTAAGAATCTATGATAGATGGGGCAACCTAGTCTATACAAATGACAATTATCAGAACACTACAGACGCATGGTATGGAGACGAATCAGCTGATGGTACTTATTGGTATACTTTACTCTTACCAAACGGCTTTGAACATCAGGGTACTGTATCAATTTTCCGATAGAGTAATAAATTGAGGTTTGGCAAAAGCACGCACCCGTTATATCTGTTCAGATTGCGGGACATCTTCTGCTCAGTTGTTAGGGAAATGTCCCGGGTGTAAAGCTTGGAACACGTTAATAGCCGAAACAATTACAGACGCAGGCAAGCGCTCTCACAGATATTCTAACTCAACTGCTCAAGGAGGTGTTCTAACTCCACAGGCAAGGCCTCTAGCAGATGTAAGTATTGAAGAGATTCATCGACTATCCTCAGGGGAGAGCGAACTAGATAGAGTTTTGGGAGGAGGTGTTGTACCCGGATCTTTAATTCTGCTAGGAGGTGAACCTGGAATAGGGAAATCAACACTAATGCTTCAGGTAGCCATGATGGTCAGCACATCAGGAGCAAAGGTTCTATACGTTAGCGGAGAGGAGAGTCCAGAGCAAGTCAGGATGAGAGCTCAGCGTATCGGAACAGTACCTGAGTCCCTTATGGTACTTCCCGAGACTAGAGTGCCTATGGTATTAAACGCTTTAAAGGAAGAGGAGTTTGCGCTTTTGGTTATTGATTCAGTCCAAACCCTAGATCAGCCAGAAGTAGACGGGGTTCCAGGCTCAGTTTCTCAAATCAGGGAATCAGTTGCGGCAATAACTGCTTATGCAAAGTCTTTTGCTCTTCCCGTATTCCTTGTGGGCCACATTACTAAAGAGGGGTCACTTGCAGGACCTAAAGTGCTTGAGCACATGGTAGACGTAGTACTTCAATTCGAGGGCGATCGCAACCATGCATATAGGATGCTGAGAGCTGCAAAAAACAGGTTTGGGACAACTTCTGAGCTAGGTATATATGAGATGATGGGAAACGGACTGCAAGCGGTAGAAAATCCTAGTGAAGTGCTTTTAGGCGAAGCGGGCGAAGCGTCAAGCGGGTCTGCTATTTCTGTTGCGTTAGAAGGAGCGCGACCACTGCTAGTGGAGATGCAAGCTCTTGTGAGCACAGCGGTATACGGCACTCCTCAACGATCTGGAACGGGATTTGATCTCCGTCGACTAAATATGTTGCTCGCGGTGCTTGAAAAACGGTGTGGCTTTAAACTTGGATCGTTTGATGTCTTTCTAAATTTAGCCGGTGGGCTTAAAATTAATGACCCTGCAAATGACCTCGCTGTGGTAGCGGCGATACTATCGTCTAGCTTGGATCTACCTCTCGACCGTAGTACTTGTTTTGCTGGAGAAGTAGGGTTGAGCGGAGAGATAAGACCTGTAGCTAGACTAGACGAAAGGATGTCGGAGGCTGCTAGATTAGGAATGAAACGAATGCTAGTAAGTGGCCATGGGAAAATACCCCCTGCTCCAAATGGACTAAAACTTGTGGCGATAAAACGCGTTTCTGAAATTCAGAGAGTGATTTTTTAAGCCCCTGCAAGAACCACGACGAACTCACCTCTTGGGGCCTTTTCGTCGAAATGTGAAATAGCATCAGAGACTGTCCCTCTAAATATTTCTTCGTGAAGTTTTGTTAGCTCTCTACAAAGAGCAATTCTTCTCTCAGAGCATTCGTGTTTCACCAACTCATTCAGGAGTTTTATTATTCTATGTGGGCTTTCATAAAAGACAACGGTACGCTCATCTTCTAAAAGCGCCTGAAGACGTTTTTGGCGCCCTTTTTTATGAGGAAGAAACCCTTCGAACACGAATCTATCACAAGGGAGTCCAGAAACGACAAGGGCTGGGACAAAAGCTGTAGCTCCAGGCAAGCAACCTACATCGACGCCAGCTTCGACGCAAGCCCTAACGAGCAAGAAGCCTGGGTCTGAAATAGCGGGTGTGCCAGCATCGGAACACAACGCGTAATTCATGCCGGATTTTATTTGTTCTACAATAGCGTTAACGGCTCGATGCTCATTATGTAGATGGAAAGCTCTAAGAGGTCTATCGATAGAAAAATGCCTAAGAAGATTCCCTGTTGTACGAGTGTCTTCAGCGAGAATTAAATCGGCTGACCTCAAAACTTCAAGGGCTCTTTCAGTAATATCCTTTAGATTACCTATTGGGGTAGGAACAATATCTAGCCGGCCTAAATTCATGATGGGAATCGCCTTGTAATTCTACCTTCAAATGCCTTAATAGCATTCTCAATTTCAGGCTCCGCCCCGTTTGTTCTAATACTATTATTGAATACCCCTAAAGCGCTCTGGAAATTGCTACAGGTATCAATAGAATCGAGCATATCATTGAAACTAGTGGCATCATTAGAAAAAAGAGTAGATGTAAAATTTGCCCGATCTAGGATTGTCAACCCTTCTCCAATTGATGAAAGAGGAAGAGATTGTAAACTTTCAGCAAGACTCTTTTCTCTCGCATCTCCCATAGATTCCTTAGGAACATCACTAGCAGTAGCTTCGGCGATGGAATCAATTAGATTGGTTTGGGATTTATTTTCGGGATTTAAGTCTAAATTCTCAGAATTGTCATCCGACTGTACGATTGCTTCAAAGGCCTTAAAGCGTAGAACGGTAAGCCGTTCATGCAGCTCGCGGGATTGAATGTGAAGCCTCTCCAAATCCTCTTTCGAAATATTGCCAGATTGCATATCTCTAACAGCCTGTTCAATTTGAGCAGCTAATTCTTCTAGAGGTATATGCTTATAGTTAGCCATTTTCACTTTCCTTCATTTGAAGGCCAAATATACATCTCACTTCAAAATTATTTAGAAATCTTCGTCGTCTAAGTCATTTAACTCATTTGACTTTCTTTCTTCTCGTGATTTATTATCAGATTCCGAGCCCTTAGAATCTTGAATAGAATTTCGTAGCCGATCAACTTCTGAAGAAATGGCTTTTCTACGATGAGCCTTGTGAGCCTCCCTGTCATAACTATAAACAGGTTCTTCCAATGTTCCATCCATAGCTAGGAAAAACATATTCCCAAGCTCGTCATCTTCGATATCTCCAAATTCTACCTGTCTAGCATCTCTTAAATCTCTAAGAGCAAAGCCAAGAGTATAGTCTATTTGGCCTGAGAAGGTATGAACACCCTCAAGGCTTACATTCATAGCTGATGAAGGAATATTCAAGTATGGAATTGTGGTTGAGGAGGAGGAAATAAAAACAGGACTTTCCAAGTGGGAGAATTCAATATCCTTTAATCGCTCACGAAGGTCCTCAGGATTAACGAGCGGGGCTATAAGTCTATGGTCTTTTAAATAATCAGCGACCTCATCGAAGACTTCAAAGTTCTTCAATCGTCCGTGGTCAATTGTAACATCAAGATTTGATAATAAACCCTCGGATATCCACTTGCCACTTAAATCCCACTCTAAATTTATTGTTCCTGCAGCACTCACGGCTCCTTGAATATGTTCGGACCGCAAAGTTGTTTGGCCGAAATTATCATATGTTTGGAAAAGAACGGGCAGGGATAAATTTTCCGCAGTACCTGAGAGCCCAAGAATCCAGCCGCTTCTACCTGGCCTTAGAGACCCCTCCACACGAGCAGCGCCCTCAAGACCTTTTGCCGTAGCATTAATGATGGTTAGTCGTGATGCGCCGATATTTATTCTTGATGTAAGGGAACTACATTCGAGATTGTCCCAGTATAGCCTATCGACTAAAACTTTAACCTCTAGCTCAGATCCTAATGGCAATAATGACGCTTGGGTAGCGACTTTATCATCGGGTTGAAAATTATCCCACCACGAAAGAATAGTTCCTACTACGACGCTTTCAGCATTGAGATTAAGCGCACCCTTCACAGCCCCTCCTTTCAACCATTTTTCATAACCCACTAATTTGGCATCAACACCTCCTCGATTGCCTCCCCAATCAAATTCTAACGATCTAAGATTCAGACTACCTTCTTTTAACTCAGCGTTTAAGTTTGTAAGTAAATAAGGAGAGGAGTTTAGAGCCCCTTCTAACTTTTGAGAAGATATAAAGGCGATGATATCGTAAAAATCACCCTTAGGAGAAATCTTAAGGCGGCCGTCAATTGAAAGAAAACCATTATCCGGTAAAACGGACATTTCTGTAGCCTGTAGTTCTGGCAACCAACTTGAGTATGATGACTGCGTGTCGATCTTTAAAAAGCCGCTTAATGATAGCGGACGCAATCCCAGGTCAGAGCAATCTGCTTTTGCGTCGAGTATTATTCCGTTCGAATTAATTTGAAGAGTTGTGATATTTAACCCAAGGGCAGATTTTGTGAAAGAATAATCGAAAGCTCCATTTGCTACAATTTTACCAGTCCTATTTAATGCTAATCCTGTTATTTTAGGAGAAACGGCAAAATCGGCTTCAGAGAGCGACCATTTTAGGCTTGCTTGTTTTGGGTTGATATTTAAGGAAACAGAGGCTATCCCATCGTAACTCCACCCTTTAAAGACTTCATGCTCTGCCCAAATAGATTGTAGTTCTGCGGTTTCCAATCCGTTGCTTTCTATAGAAAGATTCCACCCTCCTTCTTCATCAGAATCGAATTGCGCCTTTCCTTTAATAGCGATATCATTGATTACCGCATCTTTGATATTTACACTGACCTCTACAGATTCTCCCATAATATATGAAGTGGAGAAATACCCCTCGAGAGGCAGAAACATATCACGGTTCTTACCATCAGTAATCTCTAAATCTGAAAAGGACGAATCAATATTCCCATCCTTAATAATGGCATTACTGATTTGGCATCTGTATCTATCGCCTTTTCGGGTAGACGCAACGACTTCTATATCACGTAGAATAATTTGAGAAATACTAATTCCATTATCTGCTCCCTCTTTATTTTTCACTAATATTTCGGTGTTCCAGGAGCCGTTTTTATGTTGTTCAAAGTTGAGAAAAGCACCCTCAATAAATAGGGCGTCGATTTTTGGAGATCCAAATAATACATCCCAAAGTGAAAAGGCAACCCCCAATCGTTGTGCCTTAATAAGCGTATCAGCAGTCTCACCAACATGGCTCACTGAACCGAGCAAAATCACTTCATTCAAATCGACCGATACTTTAGGAAATTCCGTCCATACCGAGATTCCAACATCCCTTACGCTGAACTCAGTTAATAGCTCTTTATTTATGCTGTCTATGGCTGTCGCCTTCCAATGCTCTCCATTAAGAAGGACGGCAAGAGTAATACCGCCAACAATACATGTGACGATTGCAACGACAATTATGACGATGCGTTTATAAGACATTAACGAACGTAATCACCCATATAAGAAAGCCCACCCTTTTTTATTAGCATCCTGAAGGATCTATTGTTTTCCGGGCTGAGCTTGTACTCTCGGATTTTTTCAGTAGCCCCATCTTTCTTTTTCACGGCTTCGAACCCTCGGCCATCATCATCATCAAGAAGATCTTTCCAGATGGCGACCTTTTCGTCATCGGTTCCGTCAAATTTATATATATGAAGAACGTCTTTTGATCGATTTGCAAGTAATAAACTCCAACGGTCAGAATCCACTCCTTTAGTACTAAGGACATAATAACCGGCAAATTTCCTTAGAATATTTTCGGTTCCTAGAACCATCGTCTCATCTCCGAAAGTAATATACTGTGCGTGAATAGTTAGGTGTTCTTCAAGTTCATCACTTTGTTTGGCGAAGGTCCAATCTCCAAGCCAGCTTTTGGGGAAGTGGGTTTTGTCCTTTCGGTTCATTGGCATGGGCTCTGGGAATGTTACTTCAACACAACCAGTAAAGAGAAATAGCGCTCCAATAGATAGAATAAGAGAAGTACGTGTCATTGAGGTGTGGTTTTAGTTATAAAAACAAAGCAAATAAGCCAACAATAAGACAATAAACGGCAAACCACATCAAGTTAGCACCTTTTACAAGGGCTATCATCCATCGACATGCAGCTATTCCAGCGAAGAAAGCAGCTAAAACCCCAATGGAATAGCCAAAAACCGGAGTGTGTGAATTATTCATAAAAGGCTCAGATTCAGCTAAGTCTTTCAGTTCAAGCAGGTTTGCGCCAAGTATGGGAGGTAGAGCCATCAAGAAACTAAACTTTGCCGCCTCGGCTCTAGAAATACCAAGCAGCAGAGCTGCTCCAATGGTGCTCCCGGACCTACTTATTCCAGGCAGGATAGCCATAGCTTGTGCGAGCCCTACAATTAATACATTCCCAACACCTAGGGTCTTTTCGTATTTTGGTTTTACTCTTTGCGAAATGGCAAGAATTACAGCGGTAATGATTAGCATCGCTCCAACAAATTGATAGGATGCAATACTCTCAATAGCTTCTTTCATTGAAAGACCAATGACCGCTGCAGGAATAGCGCTTATGGCGATAAGACCCACATACTTTCTAGCCTTTAAACCCTCATCGCCTTCTTTTAAAAAGTTCTTAATCAAACGAGCAATATCGCCTCTAAAGACGACAATAGTGCTAAGGGCTGTAGCCCCATGAACAAGAATAGAAAAAGTTAGGTCTTCCTCGGGAAGTTGTAAAACATAGGTGCCTAATGCAAGATGCCCAGAACTAGAAACCGGTAGAAATTCTGTCAATCCTTGTAAAACTCCAAGTATGAGATAGGATAGTGTTTCCCAAAGTTCATTCATGTCTTTTTGAGAATGGCGTATAATATTGTGCCGTATCCAACTAGAACAATGTATGGGGCAAGCGTTATTCTTCGGAAGTTAAAAATTTCGTAACTGAAAACATCGGGGTCATCAGACCCTCCTCCACTCATAAGAACATACCCTAAAGCTAATAAGGCTAACCCAATTCCGAGCCATTTATAATTAGAGGAAGAGAATGCAAAATTCTTATTTACAGTATCGATATTTTTTTTACTCATAATGCGAATTTAGTTTAATGAAGCTGACCTACATCCAGACGTAGGTATCGGTTTACAGCTAAAGCTGTTGATAGGGTGCCTAGCGCACCACCCAAAGCAACAAGTCCAAATGCTAGAATCCCTAAGGAAGTTGGCTCGAGAATTACAGCAGAAGATCCTAATGGCCCCTTTAATAGCGCTAACGCCAAAGTGATAAAAGCGAAGGAAAGTAGTCCAGATGTTACACCTAATAGGAAGCCCTGCTTGAGAAAGGGCCTTCGAATAAACCCCGGCTTAGCACCAACAAGCTGCATGTTTCTGATAAGAAAACGCCTTGCAAATACAGTAAGCCGTACAGTATTATTCATGAGCGCAAGAGCAATAAATAAACATATTGCGGCTATTGAGATAAGCGGCATCATCAACCTATCGATGGATCGTTCGATTTTTGCAAGCAACTGATCTTGCCAAACCACATCAGCTACCCCCGGAACATTTTCAAGTCTATTAACCACTTCAGAAAGCTTTTCTGAAGTACTGTAATTTGCCCTTATTCTTACATCCATTGCGGGAGGCAAAGGTACATACCCAAGAAATTCAACGAAGGACTCTCCAAGATCTTGTTCGAGTTTTGCAGCTGCAGTTTCAGGGTCAATGTATTCGGCCTCCGCAACAGCATCATCAGTTTCTACTATTGCAAGAGCAGTGTGAAGCGCCTCTGTATCTAAATCCCGAATAAAGTATACCTGAATTCTAACCTCCTGCCTAAGCTGCTTTTCCCAACGAGACCCTAGGAAAGTCACGACAGACAGCAGCCCTATTAACACAAGTGTTAATGTCATTCCTACTACAGTTGTAAATGTTGTAGTTGCTTGTGATGCGGGCAAACGATTAGTCGGTTTTTTGATACTTGAAGCCATACCCCAAAGATGCATCTTACCATTGATATTATTTCTCAGATTAACAAAAGCAGGCGTATTTAGAATGAGTCTAAATAACGCAAGGTTTTATGATAAAATCGTGTTAATTTTGCATAATGATTACAGTTAGTGAAGGAGCGAAAACTCAAGTTTTAAAATTATTGGGCGAAGAGGGACGCCTTGAGGGAAGTTTTGTTCGTGTAGGAGTAAAGGGCGGAGGGTGTAGCGGACTTATGTACGAGATGGATTTCGATCATGAAATGAAAGATGGAGATCAAGAATTTGAAGATAAAGGAGTAAAAATAGTCGTAGATAAAAAGAGCTTCCTGTATCTAGTCGGAACAGAGTTAAGGTATAGCGGAGGACTCAATGGAAAAGGTTTTGAGTTCTATAATCCAAACGCAAATAGAACTTGTGGGTGCGGTGAGAGTTTCTCTCTTTAAACAAACGCTATATAGTAGGAGCAATGGAAAGGACAGACGAAGATAAGCTTATAGATGAAGTTACAGGGAAGAGCTATGAGTTCGGCTTTACCACTGATATTGAATCAGACACCATCGCTCCTGGACTAGACGAGAGTGTTATTAGAATAATTAGCTCAAAGAAGAATGAGCCGGAGTGGCTGTTAAAGTGGAGATTAGAAGCATTTAAGGTTTGGTCTGATATGAAAGAACCAGATTGGGCACACGTAGAATATGAAAAGCCAGATTTTCAGGCCATAAGCTATTACTCTGCCCCAAAACAGAAGAAAGAACTCGCCTCATTGGACGAAGTGGATCCAGAGCTATTAAATACTATGGAAAAACTAGGGATAAGCATAGAGGAGCAGAAGCGATTGAGCGGTGTGGCTGTTGATTTCGTCATGGATAGCGTCTCAGTAGCGACGTCTTTTAAAGAAAAACTTGGGGAGCTAGGAGTGATTTTTTGTTCTTTTGGGGAAGCTGTTCAGGAGCATCCCGAATTAGTACGAAAGCACCTAGGCACTGTCGTTCCGAAAAAAGACAATTACTATGCGGCATTGAATTCAGCTGTTTTCACAGATGGATCGTTTTGTTATATACCGAAAGGTGTACGATGTCCGATGGAATTAAGTACTTATTTTAGAATTAACCAAGCTGGAACAGGACAGTTTGAACGAACGTTGATTATTGCTGACGAAGGTAGCTATGTAAGTTACTTAGAAGGTTGCACAGCTCCTCAGCGCGACGAAAACCAACTTCATGCTGCAGTTGTAGAGATTATTTCTCTAGATGAAGCGGAGGTAAAATACAGCACTGTGCAGAACTGGTATCCTGGTGATAAACAAGGTAAAGGAGGTGTCTTCAATTTTGTTACAAAGAGGGGCATTTGTCATCGCGCCTCAAAAATTAGCTGGACTCAAGTTGAGACTGGTTCAGCTATAACGTGGAAATACCCTAGTTGTATATTGAAAGGAGACGATAGTATTGGGGAGTTTTTTAGCGTTGCTGTTACAAATAATATGCAACAGGCCGACACCGGTACTAAGATGATTCACCTAGGCAAACGGACCCGGTCTACTATTATTTCTAAGGGTATTTCGTCGGGCTATTCACAAAATTCTTATAGAGGGTTAGTCCAAATCCATCCTGGAGCAGAAAATTCTCGCAACTTTTCAGTGTGCGACTCACTACTAATGACTGACACATGCGGAGCGCATACATTTCCATATATAGAAGCAAAAAATCCGACTGCTCAAATAGAGCATGAAGCTACCACCTCTAAAATTGGAGAAGACCAAATATTTTACTGTCAACAGCGAGGTATTGAAGAGGAGGAGGCTATAGGCCTAATTGTTAAAGGATACGCAAAAGATGTATTAAATAAACTACCTATGGAGTTTGCCGTTGAAGCCCAAAAACTTCTAACGATTTCACTAGAAGGAAGTGTTGGATAATGATGAAGAAAAGCTATGTTAAAGATTAATAATTTATGTGCGAAGGTCGGTGACATTGAGATCCTAAAAGGCCTAACCCTTGAGGTAAAACCAGGTGAGCTTCATGCAATTATGGGGCCAAATGGATCGGGGAAATCGACTCTCGCAGCAGTTCTAGCGGGACGTGATTCTTTCGAGGTAACTAGCGGGTCAGTTAATTTTGACGGCATAGATTTACTTGAATTAGAAACCAGTGATAGAGCTAGAGAGGGCGTCTTCTTAGCGTTCCAATATCCAATAGAAATTCCTGGGGTTTCCAATCTGAATTTTATGAAAGCCGCCTTAAATGCTAAGCGTGCACACAAAGGACTTGAGCCCATAAAAGCAAAGGATTTTCTCGCAAAAGTGAAAGATTGCTCTTCATTAGTTGAACTAGATGGCCGTTTACGAGATAGATCAGTTAACGAGGGATTTTCCGGTGGAGAAAAGAAACGTAATGAGATTTTTCAAATGGCTATGCTAGAACCTAAACTAGCCATTCTAGACGAAACAGATTCTGGCTTAGATATTGACGCCCTGCGCGTTGTTTCTAAAGGAGTAAACGCTATGCGATCACCAGACAGAAGTTTTATTGTGATAACTCACTATCAACGACTGCTAGATCATATTATTCCTGATTTCGTGCACGTACTTTCAGACGGTTGTATAGTAAAAAGCGGAGGAAAAGAACTTGCTCTAGAACTTGAGGAGAAAGGTTACGATTGGCTTAAGGAGTCTTCACACGATATACCTAACATCTAAGATATGTCAGTGTTTACAGATAAATTCTCAGCAACTCTACCTCCTCCAACTAGGAGATCGGAACGTTGGAAATATTCTCCAATAGCCAAGCTATTAAAAAATGACATATCAATCTCAGAAGAGGCTGCTCAAGGAATTAATGGCTGGCCAGAATCGGTTTTGCCTAATCCGGTTATTAACCTTGAAGTCTATATAGCAGTATTTAAGAATGGCATTTTCGAAGAGACTTTAAGTGATTTACCTAATTCAGAGGGTATAGAATGTATTCCATTCAGCAAACTAGAAAAAAGTGAAGACCTAGAATTTTCTAATATTTACTCTAAAAAAGAGTGGATTGGTGAGTTAAATGAAAGATATCGGCAGGACGGTCTCTACCTCAAGGTGCATAGAAATGTAAAAGTCGATAGACCCATTATTATTCATCACCTAACGGACGGAACGGGTGTGGCGAGTTTCCCAAAGCATTTTATAAGAGTAGAGGAAGGTGCAGACTTGAATATTGTTGTTTGGTCTAGTGCGTCAGATGATTCAAGCGGGATGTACAATGGAATATTAGAGGCCTCATTAGGGCCTAATTCTTTGCTGTCATTGGAGAAAGTATGTAACGAAGGCGGGAAAGTATTCCACTTTTCACATGAACATATTGTACAAGAGCGCGATAGCAGATTAAAAATGCACACCTTTACTATTAAAGGAGACTGGGTTCGCAACGAATTGGAGATAATTTCACGAGGAAAGGGAACAGATTCAGTTTTTAATGGCGCTTATCTTCCAGTTGGCACCGAACATATTGATAATCACACAACCATGGACCATACTGTTTCGGATGGTACGTCTACGGAATTGTATAGAGGCATTATGTACGGAAACTCAACTGGAGTGTTTAATGGAAAGGTCTTCGTAAGAAAGGATGCTCAACGAACAAATGCATTTCAGCAAAACACGAATATCGTGGCAGATCGTGGCGCGTCAATAAATGCAAAACCGGAATTAGAAATTTATGCCGACGATGTTAAATGTGCACATGGGTGCACAGTGGGGCAATTTGATTTGGATGCACTATTCTATCTAAAATCTCGCGGGATTGATGAAAAGGCGGCCAAGGCTTTGTTGGTCGAGGCCTTTTTGGCGGATGTCCTTTCTAGCGTTTCATGCAAAGAATTGAGCGATGAGATAATGCGACTTTATACTGAACGTCATGAGTGGTAATTATGATGTAGCAGCTATTCGCAGAGAATTTCCCATTCTAGAAAGACAGGTTAATGGCTTCCCTTTAGTGTATCTAGATAGCGCAGCATCGGCTCAAAAACCACGCATAGTTATAGAAACACAACGCGAGTATTTAGCACATTTCCATAGCAATATTCATCGTGGAGTGCACTCGTTGGCGACTCAGGCAACTGAAGCTTTTGAGGGTGCTCGAGAGACTATTAAAGAACATTTTGGGGCTAGTAATAATTCGGAGATAATTTTCACATCAGGTGCCACTGATAGTATTAACCTAGTTGCTGGCTCTTGGGGTAGATCAAACCTCAGTGCATCTTCTACTGTTTTGTTGACACGTCTCGAGCATCACAGCAACATAGTGCCTTGGCAGATTCTCGCATCTGAAATAGGTTTTAAGATAGAGGTAGTGGAAATATTTCCTGATGGCACACTCGATATTCAAGATTATAAGGCCAAACTTTCTTTATCACCATCTCTAGTATGCTTTTCACATGTTTCGAATACATTAGGAACGATAAATGACGCAAAATTACTAACGTCATTAGCCCACGAAGCTGGTGCACTTGTACTTGTTGATGGTGCTCAAGCGGCACCCCATATGAATATAGATTTCCAGGATATAAACTGTGATTTCTATGCTGCATCTGGTCATAAAATGTATGGCCCTACTGGAATAGGATTTCTTTATGGAAAGCTAGATATTCTGGAATCGATGCCACCTTGGCGAGGTGGAGGAGAGATGATTTCTTCTGTCAGTTTTGACGAACCCACCACCTTTAACGTTGCCCCATACAAATTTGAAGCTGGGACACCCCATATTTCAGGCGCCATTGCCCTTGGAGCTGCGATTAAATGGATGGAGTCCGTTGGAGTAGAAAATATCGCTGCACACGAACATGAGCTAACTAAGTACGCTCACGAAAAACTTTTAAAAATAGAAGGGCTTAGAATTTACGGCACGGCAGAGCATAAAGCAGGGGTAGTTAGTTTCCTTGTAGAAGGAACACATCCTTCAGATCTAGGCACCTTGCTAGACCAACTTGGAGTAGCAGTAAGGACCGGGCATCATTGCACAGAGCCACTAATGAATTGGTTTAATATCCCTGGAACAGTGCGTGCAAGCTTTGCAGCGTACAGCACTTTTGAAGATATAGATGCGCTGGCGGCGGCTCTAGAAAGAGCAATAAAGATGTTGAAATAGTATTAATTTGTGGCAATGCTAGAAATACTACGCTCATGTTTTAAAGAGCACCTTTTTTATATAAATACCTTTGCGTTATGGGAAACACGAAATTGTTAGAAGAACGCCAAAACGAAGTCGTTGAGGAATTTTCGATGTTTAGCGATTGGATGGAGAAGTATGAGTACATCATTGAGACGGGAAAAGAGCTATACCCTATGGAGGAGAGCGAGAAAATAGAAGAGAATTTAATCAAAGGGTGTCAGAGCAGGGTTTGGCTAACAGCAAGAAAAAATGAAGAAGGAGATTTGATTTTCTCAGCTGATAGTGATGCGATTATCACAAAGGGTTTGGTTGCTTTAATGGTAAAAGTTTTGAGCGGGGCCAAACCTGAGGATGTTGCAAGCGTTGACCTGCACTTTTTAGATGACATAGGACTGCATGAACATTTAAGCCCGACGCGTTCGAATGGTCTTGCCTCAATGGTAAAACAAATGAAGATGTACGGACTTGTGTTTTCTCAACGTTCTTAGCAGAGATATTTTATCCCTATGTTATCGTTTCTATCAAATTTGAATCCTGATTTTAAGAAACTACTCTCGGGTAGTGGGCTTGTCATGGCTTTTAAAGTCGCTGGGGCTGGAGCGGGATATGTTTTTGCGTATTTGATAACATCAAATTACGGAGCAAGGGCATTTGGAATATTTGAATTGAGTTTGACAGCCCTCACAATTGCAAGCGTGTTTGGTCGACTTGGTTTAGATGGAGCGTTAGTGAGGTTTATTCCGGAATTTGTGGAAAAAAAAGCGCCCGATCATCTAAGAAAAGTTTATGGTTATGCACTACTTCTCGCCTTGCCATTTTCTATGGTGCTTGCCGCTTTACTATATGTTTTTTCCGATGCTCTCGCTCTTCAACTTGGCTCTGAATTACTGGGAGTTGCGTTTCGAGTTACAGCTTTTTTGGTTCCATTTTCAACATGGTTTGGATTAAATTCTGAAGCATTTAGGGGAATGCGCCGTATGGTTGAATACAGCATTTTGCAAAGGGGAACGGTTATTTTACTGGCAATAATCGCCTTTTTTAGTTTCCATTATTTTGAAATTGATTTTGAGGAGAATTTATTACCCTTGATTGCCTTTGGTACTGGAGCCGTTTTGCTTTCTCTTACCGCAGGCATTCGCACCCCCAAAATTTTAAGCCAAATAATTCCACCGAATTCCAATGATAAATTAATTGAACCATTAGAGATTAAACCCTTACTCAGAGTTGCATTCCCTATGCTGTTGAGCACTTCTATGTTCATGATAATGAGTTGGACTGATACAATTATGATAGGCTACTACCTTAATGAGGCAGATGTGGGGGTGTACCGTCTTGCATTTAAAGTTGCCACCCTAATAACGTTTGCTCAGTTTGCAATAAATAGCATAGCCGCCCCGATGTTCAGTTCGTTTTATGCTAAAAATGATTTGGCCGGGATGAAGAAAATCACCCGAAACATCGGTTATATGAATATTGCTATTAGCACACCGATTTTTATAGCGATTTTAATTTTCCCTTCCTTTGTTTTAGATTTTTTCGGAGAAGAATTTTCTGTAGGAGTAGCTCCCCTGATTGTTTTAGCTGTAGGCCAAATCATCAACGCCCTATGCGGGCCAGTGATGTATCTTCTTAATATGACGGGAAAGGAAAAGAAAGCTCGAAACATCATTATCGTTGCTTCTATAATTAACCTAGGGCTAAACGTTTATTTCATACCTATTTATGGCCTTATGGGAGCAGCGGTTGCGACAGCAATAAGCACGGCCGTTTGGAATGTTATGGCTGTTATACAAATTAAAAAGGAGTACGGGTTTATTTCTATTCCCCACCCATTTTAGATGAAGAAGGTAGATAAAAACGAACTTAACTTTTTTGTAGTAGGCGCAGCAAAGGGCGGTACCACAACAGTTTTTGAACGTTTAAATTCTCGTCCTGACGTATATCTAAGCCCACTCAAGGAACCCAATTACTATTCAACGGACATAGATGTTTCAAAGTTTTCGGCAGAATTTCGCGCAAATACACGCCTTGATCTAACAGAATACTTCTCTACTTCCCCTCTCCCCATTCTTCAAATTGGGTTTGTCCGAGACCCAAAACAGTACGCTTCCCTTTTTGAAGATGCGCCATCAGATGTTTTGATTAAAGGAGAATGCAGCACATCCTACCTTTGGTCAAAAGCGGCGCCACAAGAGCTTAAGAAAGATCATCCTTCAGCTCGAATACTCATAATGTTACGCAACCCAATTGACAGGTTGTTCTCACATTATATGATGGCTCGCAAGTATGGATTTACGAGCCTTCCTCTAATTGAGGCAGTTGAAAAGGATCTTGCTCATTCCAATCCCGGATGGGGCTCGAGCGAACTCTTTGTTGAACTTGGGTTTTATTCTGATCAGATAGCTAGGTGGAAAGCGGAATTTCCGGAAGCCGCAATAAAAATTATGCTAACCGAAGATCTCCGGTCTCAGGAAAAATGGGATGAAGTTTTGGAATGGCTTAACCTCCCGAAACGTTCTATTTCGTCAGGAAAAAAGCAAGATGCTAATACTGCAGGGCTTCCTCGCTTCGAAAAGCTTAATCGATTTTTAACTTCTTATGGTCTCAAACATCGACTTGGTAATCTTCTCCCGTCAGGTTTGAAAAGGAAATTAGTGACCTGGTATTACAATTCGGAAAACCTTCCGAAAATAACTCCCCAGGAGAGAGAGCATCTTCATAAGATATACGCCTCTGAAATCAGGCGATTAAAAGAGGAACACGGGATAGAAGTCGGTCACTGGAAATAGATTTTAATCACAGATTGTCGGCCTCTTTTTCTAATCGGATGACTTCTTTTGCAAAAGCCGCCATATTCTCATCTTTAATAGGAGCCGAGGGAGGAAATTTTTCTCGCCTATGATCTACTTGAGTACCGTTTTTCCAAAACCTAAAGCAAACATGTGGGCCTGTAGCAAGCCCTGTGCTTCCGACAAGACCTATCGTTTGGCCTTGACGGACCCTATCTCCTACAGAACACA
>ENA-OSET01002675-OSET01002675.1-sediment-metagenome-genome-assembly--contig:-NODE-2675-length-16967-cov-3.247661_pt1 | contig 16967 bp, 16 predicted proteins | sample MGYA00237882_ERZ534229 | MGnify/ENA primary metagenome ERZ534229 (study PRJEB26408, sample SAMN06266212) | sediment metagenome | isolation source: Hudson Canyon methane seep mesocosm | place... | reverse complement strand
TCACGGCAGGCTGAAAGAAGGCGTTTATTTAGCACCATCAGCATTTGAAACAGGTTTTGTATCAAGTGCCCATGGCGATGCCGAAATATCAGCAACGATAACGGCCGCCAAAAAAGTACTCCCAAATATAAGCTAAAAAGCAGCTATACTAAGCCAGCCTAGATATCTGTGAATTTCTCAAGTACGGTATTCAAAAATAAGAGGCCTTTGTTCGTTGCCCCTAAATGAGCCGGTTCAATCAACCCCTGCTGACGCAATTCCGTTAGTTGGGGTTCTAGCGCCATCACTGGCAAACCGGTTCTTTGATAAAATAAGGATTCATCAACCCCCTGATTCAAACGAAGAACATTCATTAAAAACTCAAAACCCAATTCTGACTTATCAATGGTTTCTTCACCGACTCTAAAAAACGGCTTTTTCTGTAAATAGTCTTTAGGGGTTCGGGTTTTTCTATATCTTAGTATGCGCTTACTATCAGATAAACCGTCATTTTTTAAGGTGACTTTTGAATGTGCTCCAGCACCAATGCCAATATAGTCACCAAAAGTCCAATAATTCAAATTATGCTGCGCTTCTCGGCCCTTGAGTGAAAAAGCCGACACTTCATACTGTGAAAAATCATTCTGAGCTAAAAACGCCATTCCCGATTTTTGAATATCCCATAGGGCATCATCTGTAGGCAATTTTGGTGGATGACGAAAATATTCGGTATTTTGTTCAATCGTAAGCTGATACCAGGAAAGGTGCGTCGGCTCTAATGATAATGCTTGCTGTAAATCACTCATCGCTTGATCAGGGGATTGGCCTGGTAAGCCATGCATCAAATCGATATTAAAGTTCTCAAATCCAGCCTGTTTTGCTTGTTCAATGGCGCGCTTTGCATCATCACTTGAATGGATTCGACCCAGTTTTTCAAGATGCGTATCGTGAAAGCTTTGCACTCCAACAGACAGGCGATTGATGCCTGCTCGACGGTAAGCGACAAATCGTTGCGCTTCTGTGGTTCCCGGATTTGCCTCAAGGGTAATTTCAATGCTGAGGTCAAAAGATATTTTTTGAGATATAAAGGCCAGTAAATCTGCATAGAATGCAGCACTCATTAAACTCGGTGTGCCGCCGCCAATAAAGATGCTTTTCAGACTCCGGCCCTGGGCAAAACTTAAATCCTCAAGCAAATCCAATTTAAGTTGGGCTAAATATTCTGTTTCCGGAAGTTCGCTACCTTGTTGAGTGTTTTCATGGGAATTAAAGTCGCAATATGGACACTTCTTTACGCACCAGGGTATGTGAATATACAAACTTAGTGGAGGTAAGGAAAGCGTCATTAGCCAGCCTTAGTTTTAATTAGATCGATTTGAGCGATTAATTGCTTCAGTGCCTGGCCACGGTGACTACTACTATTTTTTTGCTCTTTAGTTAACTCTGCTGCAGTACAGTTATAGTCAGGCACCCAAAATACAGGGTCATAACCAAAGCCCCCTACACCTGATTGCGTTTGAGTAATTGAGCCCTGCCATTGCCCATGACATACAATAGGCGTTGGGTCTTCTGCGTGAGACATATAAACCAAAACACAATGAAAGCGTGCAAGGCGCTCTGAGTCTTCTTTTCCTGTCAGCTGCTCAAGAACCAAATCAATATTACTTTGGTCAGTAGCTTGACCATCCATGACAGCATCAGAATAACGTGCAGAATAAATACCGGGACGACCCTGTAGACTATCTATAGCCAAACCGGAATCGTCAGATATGGCAGGCAAACCACTTATTTTTGCCGCATAACGGGCTTTAATAATGGCATTTTCAATAAAACTTAAGCCGGTTTCGTCAGGGGGCTCTACTTTAAATTCTGACTGGGGGAAAATCTCAACATCGTAAGGAGCCAAAATTTGAGAGAATTCTTTTAATTTACCTTGATTACCACTGGCGAGAACTATCTTCATTTAACTTCCACAATAATTATTAAATTTGAACTAGATAGAATATAAGGCGCCCCTATAGTAACTATCTTTAAAGTATTTAAAGACGTGCTCTCCATCAAATACCAAATCATATAGACATTTACCAAGCAGGCTTATATTCTACCTCAACAGCGATTCCCCTGACACCACAAAAAATCAGATGTTAGTACTCCATTCATGATGAACCCAATACAACAGGCCATTCTAAAACAAAAAGTAGCGCTTCTTATTCAAAAGAATCAGCAAAAAGAAGCCAACGCTATCGTTCAACAACTTCTTAGAGAAACTCCAAATGATATAGAACTTTTAGTAAGTGCCGCTCAAATTTGTGAATTTCTAAATGACAATGAAAGTGCTGTTCGATATTATTTCCGAATATCGACACTAAATATCCCAGAACAATCAAAGATAAATTTTCTTGAAAAATCGTTGCATATTTGTAAAGTATTTCAGCTTTATAAGTTTGGTCTCGTTATATCAAATGAAATAATTAAATTTAAACCTAACGATCTAAATACATTATTTTTGTGTGGCTTTTTCAATTTCCAAAACAAGTATATTCTTAAGTCTATTGAATACTTCCAGAAAGTTCTGGCTATTGATATAAAAAATAATCCCAGCAAACTCTATTTAGCTCTAAATTATAGTCAAATTGGACAAGCTAAAACAGCAAGGGACTTCTTTAGAGAACATATAGAGGTAAATACGAACAACGGAGTATCTGAGCCGCAGTCGTTATATTGTTTTAATTTTGAAGATGATGTAAATGAAACCACCATTAGTAATGCACATAAAGCCTATGGTCAATATCTAGAAAATATATCCTCCCCAAGCCAATTTACTGCAACTAAACGAAATCCAAAAATTCGTATTGGCTATGTATCGGCTTGCTTCTATTGGCACTCAATCGGTTATTTTTTTAAGGCTGCGCTAGAAGGAACATCACGTTCTGACTTTGATATTTATTGTTATTCAGATACCAAGCAAACTGATGATATGACTGAATTGTTAATGTCAAAAAGTGACCATTGGAGCGATACAAAAAGCCTTAGCAACGACGAACTCTCGCAACAAATATTGAACGACAGTATCGATATACTGGTAGATCTTTCTGGATATACAAAAGGGTCTAGAATGGGCATGTTTTCACAAAAACCTGCACCGATTCAAGTTGCTTATTTAGGCTACCCAAATACCACTGGTTTATCCCGAATAGACTATAGAATCGTTGACCGGTGGTCTGATACCAAAGAATCTGATAAATTTTACGCGGAGAAATTAGTTAGATTGCCCTCTGGGTTTCTTTGTTTTTTCCCTGATAAAGATGCGCCTACCGTTTCAGACGCTCCGTCATTAGAAAATGAAACTATTTGTTTTGGATCATTCAACACGTTCTCGAAAATCACAGATCAAGTTATTAACCTATGGTCAAAAGTATTGGGTGAGACTAAAAACTCTCGCTTACTAATTAAAGCCGGCCCACTTCATGATGAACAGTTCTGTCAATGGGTATGGAAGCGGTTTGAGTCTAATAATATTCCACGAGAGAGCGTAGAGTTAATTGGTTGGACAGAAGATACCGCTAGCCATTTACAGCTATATAGTTTAGTTGATATCCACTTGGATACGTTTCCTTATAATGGCACTACTACAACGTGTGAAGCATTATGGCAAGGTGTTCCCACAATAACACTTGCAGGCGCACATCATCGAGAGAGGGTTAGCATGAGTATACTTTCTCAAGTAGGCCTTGAAGAGTTCATTGCTTACTCAGAAAAAGAGTATATTGCTATCGCGGTAAAGACGGCTAACAATAGGAAAGCGTTACACACTCTTCGTACAGAAATGCGCGTTAAAATGCAGCAAAGTTATTTAATGGATGTTGAGCTATTTTCTTCTGAATTAGCGGACGCGTATAAACTAATGTTCACTAATTTTCTTGATGAAAAATAAAATAGCTATCAGTCATTATAAAAATTCTGACTAAACCTTATGCTCATTGGTTTGATACTACCTTCGCCATAAACAGTGATATTGAAGGTCAATAATTCACTCTCAGAAAACTGAAACTGGGCGATATAATAGATTGAGGGACCTTCAACAATTTGTTGAAACGACAAAAATTGTTGCTGTTGGATATCATTATTCATTCGCGTTTCCACGACCGCTCCAACCGCTTTTCGTGTGCCATCCTTATCAATTTTGATCACACTGATGTTGATTAGGCCTAGTGCTTTACTTCGCACTAGTTGATATTGCTTCGCTATTTCCGGCTCAATAAAAGTGCTTACCAACGCCATATAATGCACTTCATATTCACTGCCATCGGGGCCATCAAATATTTCCTTTTGCTCTGCATAAGCAAAGATTGAATGGCTTATAAGCAGCATTATTAGTAGTGAATATCGAAGGAGTGTAAACATCATGCTCTCATGTTTTATGCAAAAAGGTGATTTACCGTTAATTTCGGGTAATCCGATAGACCGCAAATTCAGCAAACAAATTCGGCATCATTTTCGCTGACCGGCTTTGCTCAAAATCTGCATCTACAACAGTACGATTCAAAATTTTAATATTCTTTTGACGACACAATATTTCAAAATCCTTAAAAGTACACAAATGTATATTCGGTGTATTATACCAGGTATGCGGGAGCGATTTAGACATCGGCATTTTCCCGTAGCACAACAAATAGTACCGGCAGCGCCAATATCCAAAGTTCGGAAACGTCACGATCCCCTCTTTACCCAGACGTAGCATCTCATCGATCATTTCATCTGGTCGGCGGACTGCTTGTAAGGCTTGAGTCATAATCACAGTATCAAATTGCTGGTCAGCAAATTTACCAAGCCCTTTCTCATCGAGATCATGTTCAATGACATTCACACCTTTAACCACACATTTGGTGATCTCGTCTGCATCATTTTCTAGACCATAACCCTGTACGTTCTTTTTCTCTTTCAAATAAGCCAACAATGTTCCATCGCCACAGCCCAAGTCTAGTACTTGTGTGTTAGCGCTTATCCAGGGTTCGATTACTTTGAGGTCAGCCCTCATGCGTTATCTCCTTCGCGACGCGCCCCATGTAAGCAGAGAAAACATCAATATAACGTGGTGTGGCGATTAAGAAAGCATCATGCCCATATGGCGCATCAATTTCTGAATATGTCACTGATTTACGTGCTTTGATCATCGCTTCTACTAATACTTCTGAACGTTCTGGTGAAAACCGCCAATCAGTACTAAAAGAGACGACAAAGTAAGAACATTTAGCCGTTGCTATTGCCGCCTCTAGAGAACCGTCAAAATCAGCTGCGGGATCAAAATAGTCTAAGGCTCTTGTCATGAGTAAATAGGTATTGGCATCAAAGTTCTTAGTAAAACGTTCACCTTGATAATTCAAATAGCTTTCTACTTCAAACTCCACACCATAGTTAAAATTAAAATCAGGCGATTTTTTATCACGTCCAAATTTTTCACCCATAGATGCATCAGATAAATAGGTCACATGACCAATCATTCGAGCCAACATCAAGCCCTTAGCTGGAATAATATTTTCTCTTGCGAAATACCCTTCCCTAAAATCAGGATCCGATGTAATCGCTTTTCTCGATATTTCATTAAAAGCTATATTCTGAGCGCTTAGTTTTGCTGTTGAGGCAATAACAACAGCATGTTTAACTCTATTTGGATGGTTAATTGACCAAGCTAGAGCCTGCATACCACCCAAGCTTCCACCAACTACAGCTACCCATGAACAAATTTCAAGCACATCCGCTAATCTAGCCTGACTTTCAACCCAGTCTTTTACGGTAACGATTGGAAAATCTGGACCATACAGTTCACCAGTATCGGGATTAATTGAGGTAGGACCTGTACTCCCACCACAGCCGCCTAGATTGTTTAAACTAACGACAAAAAAGTGATGGGTATCAATTGGTTTTCCTGGCCCTATGCAGCTATCCCACCAGCCCGGTTTTGGATCACTCTTAGAATGATACCCTGCGGCATGATGATCACCACTCAATGCATGGCAAATTAGAATGGCATTACTGTGCTCTTTATTTAATTCACCATAGGTTTCATAAACGAGATCATATTGCCTAAGGACTTTTCCACAGACCAGCTTTAATGGCTGATCAAAGTGCAAGGTCTGAGGTTTTATAACGCCTACGGAGCCTGTCATTGCAGATAGTTTGTCTTTAATATTATTTTCAGGGGAGTTGGGCATTCTCAACTTATCATATTAATCAAAACAAAAGAGTTTAAACGGCCCTTTAGCGAATGGCAATATCTTGTATCTCATCTAATTGACTTGGTACTGGGCTCTCAATTTGATGTTGAATTTTTTCTGCTTCATCTAATTGAGTATGCGTTTCGTCAATTATCTTCTTTAACTCCGTTTGTTTTATTTTAGTATCTCTAGTATCCCTAGCCATTTTTCGTAAATTACTCACTTGCCCTTCCAGCGACATTTTCTGTTCTTGTGCGTATTGCATCAAAGGAAGCAGTGCTGCATCAGGCCATTGCTCAGCTTCTGAAACAATACTTTCTTGGATAATCCATACTTCTGCGACAAACGTATTAAAAAAATGTGTTATTAAAATCGACTGCTCAGTCATAAACATTTTGGGTTGACGACAAAACTGAAGTAGCTTTTTACGTAAAAGAATCAGCTCAGCCCGCTGGGCATCAACCGAGAATACTTTCGGCTTCAAATGATTCGCTTTTATATCTGATTTAAAGCGCTTGTAAATTGCCGCTACCATTTTGTCAGCCAATTTTGCTTCAGTACAAATATTATCGAGCTCTTTATTAATTCGGACAAAAAACTGATTCATGGTATGAGTCATACCCAGCGTACTCCAACTTTCATTCAACGCTCTTTTGGTCTGTTTCAATATCGCTTTAAAGCGATCCTCTCCCATGAGCTGAATTAGTATATCCCCTTGAGATTGCATCAGTCTGCGACTGGATTTTAAGGTAATCAATTTTTTGTAATACGTTTCGTGCTCCTGCTGTGTTTTATCTGCAATACCTTGAAGAACCTGTGTGCTCATAGCGCCCTCTTCGAGAGCATCATATTCTTTATAAAATACAGACAAACGCTCATTCAGAATTGACTGAGAACTCAATAACATGTGTTTAACATCATTTATTAAATCGTTTAAAATTAATTGTTCTTTTTGTTTCAATATTCGTTTTGAAATTAATTTTTCTAATTTGGGAAGGGCGCTCTTTTGTAGTAATAAGTCATCTTTTTTGACACGTGCAATCAAACCTTGTTTCGCTGATAGTGGTATAACATCTTCAATATTAAGATCTAAATGCTGAGCAGTCGATTTTCGTACTTTCTCAATTGATGCAGCAATAAGAGTATCGCCCTGTAAATCATCCCAAAGCACATCAATTTTATTTAGAACAGCAAAACGTCCTGCGCGATGGTCTGCACCTTTTGTCTGGATAAAGCGTTTCCAGATAGCCAGATCACTTGCTGTCACGCCTGCATCTGCACTAAGTAGAAATATAATGGCTTGGGCTTTCGGTACCATACTAATCGTTAATTCAGGCTCAGAACCTAAGGCATTTAATCCTGGCGTATCAAGGATGCGTAGCCCTTTCTTCAAGAGCGGACTATCTAGACTCATTAACGCATGCCGCCATACAGGGATAATGACAAAGCCAGGTTGATCAAGGTCTGGTTCTAACATTTTTCCGTCAAAACCCAGTAATTGCGCATCAGAAAGTTTGACCGATTTTGTCTTTGCTACTTGTTTAAGGGTCTGGCTCATTGAGTCAGGGTTAGATGAATCAACCTCAAATTCTTTCCAGCTAGTAGCAACATTCTTTAATTCACTAATCGATTTACCCTGAGCTCTAGTTTCAATAGGCAATAGTCTTAGGTAGTTATGCTGACGATTTTGGTCGTGATATATTTCAGTTGGGCACATTGTAGTGCGACCAGCTTGAGAAGGGAGCATTCGCTGACCAAACTCCGTGAATATCAATGCGTTGATTAGCTCTGTTTTGCCACGCGAATATTCACCAACCATTGCGATGGTAAGTTGGTCGTCATTCAGAAGCTCCAAGCCTCTAGTCAAGCGACGGCTTACATCATCAGTGCTTAGTCTGTTTTTCTCCAGCCAAACTTGATAAAGCTGGATGTTATTGCCTAAGCCACACTTCCATTCATGGTACGCTTCTATCTGGTGCGATAGGTCAGTCTCAGACATCATAATTTCCATTTAGCCTTGAGTGCAGTTATAAATAGTGCAGTCATCAATTGCCATTATTCCTTGATTATAGGCAGATCTTTTCTAACTAAATGTGAACTACGAATACCTAAGGGTACAACCTATCTTTTTCCACAATAATGTATTGAAAAGTATATTATTATACTCTATTAAAATCAACAACTTACACGCATTACTACAACATCCTAATGTTCTGTTGTTTTAATGTTAAGTCATGTTATTTAAACGTTTATGCCCAAGAGATCCCAATTAAATTAAAGGGAAAGTCATACTGATATAATGTTCTAAATGACCAACAATGGTCTCAAGTACTTGCAATACCAGAAACACTAAAATTGGCGATAAGTCCAAGCCCCCCATTGCAGGCAAGATACTGCGAAAAGGTTTCATTAAGGGTTCAGTTATTTGGTTTATCAGCAATAGAATTGGATGATTACTTCCAGGCGCTATCCAACTACTGACGATCATGATGAGTAAGGACCAAAAATAAATTTTCAACACTAAACCCAATATCATTACGAACGACATCATTACGATACTGAGTGGGTTAGGAAGTATCTGACTTAACACCGCCACTTTTAGCGCTAAAACGATACTTTGGAATAATATTGCCAATACGATAGAGGCGAAGTCTATTCCAGCAAAACCAGGAATAACACGCCTGATAGGTATTAAAAGCGGGTTAGTTGCTTTAAAGACAAACTGAGAAATGGGGTTGTAGAAATCCGCCCTGGCCACTTGTAATACAAAACGCATTAAAATAATAAAGAGATATAGTTGAGATAAGGTATCAATAATTAAAATAAAAATATCTGAAAACATGATCTAAGCCTGAGGTGTTAATTAAATATAACAGGATAATAAGTCTTTTATTAGAAAATACTAGAGGGGATGATCAGTCATTTGATAAGCTTTCTTTAAGAAATTCTAATATTTTACTTTCTGTAATCGGTTTAGGAATGAAGGTTAAGCCCTGATCTTTGGCTTGTTGCTTAACCCGCTCATGGAGATTTGCAGTTAGTAGGGCAATTTTTGCATTCGGACACGCTTTTTGTAATTGCGGCGAAATTGTTAAGCCATCTAGCCCTGGCATATTCATGTCTAGGGTAATAAAATCATATGATCCGTCATTACACATTCCTAATGCAATTTTAGCATTCTCCGCTTCTGCAATGCACCATTCCGGGTATTGGCTCTGGATAATTGCCTTTAACATCAAACGGGAAATTCGACTGTCATCTACAAGTAAGAATTGTTTTATTTCCGACATTTTATTTCCACTTTCATTTGCCAAAAGGTTTTATCACCATTGAAGTATAGACCAGGGTATGGAGGCTTGCTTTTCAAACAAGGGTGAAAATTTATATTTTTTTGCTAGCTGCTTTACAATACTTAAATAAAAATTGGCTTAATCTAGTTGTTTCTGCTAATTTTTGTTCGCTTAGCAACCCTAGCTTGTGATTCCATTGATATTGCATGCCACCTTGCTAGCAGGTATCTCATTGTTCCGGCCTGACTATGAGAAGCAATCAGTACGAATATGAGATGATACTTATGCCGGAAAAGCAACAAAAATCAGAAAGCAATTCAAGCTTTACGCCTTACGTTACCAAAGACGGCGAAGAGTATATGAATGATGAGCAAGGCGCGCACTTCAAAAAAATTCTACTCGCTTGGAAACTAGAGCTGATGGAAGAAGTAGACCGTACCGTTCATCATATGAAAGAAGATGCAGCCAATTATGCTGACCCAAGTGATCGTGCTACGCAAGAAGAAGAGTTCAGCCTCGAACTTCGAACGCGTGATCGAGAGAGAAAGCTAATAAAGAAAATTGATAAAACAGTTGATCGAATAAAAGAGCTGGATTATGGGTTTTGTGATTCATGTGGTGTTGAGATTGGCATCCGCCGATTAGAGGCTCGCCCAACGGCCACACTTTGCATTGACTGTAAAACGTTAGCTGAAATTAAAGAACGCCAAACAGGCATTTGATTAATTTCAAATGAGGAAGTTAATCAATAGCTTCCTCATCTCAGCGTTATGAGCAATTATCGTGGGCGCTTTGCTCCTTCGCCAACTGGCGAGTTACATTTTGGTTCTTTGTTTGCGGCTGTCATTAGTTACTTAGACGCAAAGAAGAATAACGGGTCTTGGTTTATTCGAATTGAAGATATTGATCCTCAACGAGAAGTTCTGGGCGCCTCAAAGAAAATCATTGAATCTCTAAAATACCACGGATTTATTTGGGACTCTAATCCAGTCTTCCAATCTAATCGCACCTCTTTATATGAAGAAACACTATCAATACTTCATAGTCAAAATAGCTATTATCTTTGCCCCTGTAGCCGACAACAGTTAATCAATAATTCTGGGGAGCATAGTATTGAGTGTAAGACACAAAATACGCAGAAAATGACATGCGCAACAAAATTCAAAGTAAGCAATAAACATTATGAATGGTTAGATGTATTTCAAGGAAAAGTCACCCAACCGTTAAAAGACGATTTTGTTTTGAAGCGAAAAGAAGGTTATTTTTCTTATCAACTCGCCGTGGTATGTGATGATATCGATCAAAAAATCACACATGTCGTTAGAGGCACTGACCTCCTTCTCTCAACCCCTATGCAATTAGCTTTATATCAAGCTCTAAATAAAGCCCCCCCTCAATTTAGCCATTTTCCTCTTATACTTAATGATCAAGGTCAAAAGCTTAGTAAACAAAATTTAGCGCCAAGTATTAATAATGACAATGCCTTATCAAATATTTTACACATATTTGACTTATTAGGTTTAGTATTAATAAGGGAACCAAGATCAGCTGAAGAAGCACTCAATATGGCCATTCCTTTGTGGGGTAAACAGCTACTTCCTAAGAGCAATATTACAAATCAACTTACATAAAACACATAGATGCACACAATCACTTAGAAACAAGCCTAAAATACGGTATCATCTTTGCTAAGAATTCACCCATCCGACCCAGTAGATTTATCAGGTTCTGGCTATGCGCCGTATTTTAATCGTCGAAAATGAGATCGATCATCGCACACATCTTCAAACAACTTTGGAAGAGCACGATTATCATGTCGATGTCGCATCCTCCATTACAGAAGCAACAGAGAATTTCGCCTTACTTTCTTTTGATTTAATCATTACCGACCTGAAACTCCCCGGTCAACCAGGAACAGATATAATCCAATTGGCCCTTGGCGTACCGGTACTTGTTACCACTAGTTATGCCAGCCTAAGGTCTGCAGTAGATGCAATGAAATTAGGGGCCGTTGACTATCTAGCAAAACCATTTGATCATATCGATTTAGTCGACATTGTTAGGGACATAATAAAAGAGAACACGAACAATCTTCCTTTTGCAGAAAAGAACTCACTAGTAGACGATGCAGATAAGGAGATTTCTAAATTAATTTATGGTCGCTGCCAAGCAATGAAAAAAGTATTTCATTTAATGCGGAAAGTATCGCCAACTGAAGCTACCGTATTAATTCAAGGAGAAACAGGAACAGGTAAAGAGCTTGCTGCGAGAGCCATACATAATTTAAGTAATAGAAGAAATCAGGAATATATTTGTATTAACTGTGCCGCAATACCTGAATCATTAATTGAGTCTGAATTGTTTGGTCACGAAAAAGGCGCGTTTACAGGCGCAGTCAGCGCACGTAATGGTTTGATCGAAGCGGCAGATGGGGGCACTTTATTTCTAGATGAAATTGGAGAACTTCCGTTGGAAGCCCAAGCCCGACTATTACGCGTTCTTCAAGAAGGGGAAATCAGGCGTGTTGGTTCTACCCAGTCAAGGCAAGTCAATGTGCGTTTAATTGCGGCAACTCACAGAAATTTAAAAGCATTATCCCGAACAGGTCAATTTCGAGAAGATCTATTTTATCGACTTAATGTTGTACAACTTAAACTGCCGCCATTGAGAGATAGAGGAGGAGATATTCATGGGCTTGCCGCTAATTTGTTAGATAAAGCCTGTAAGAAACTAGGCCAATACGATATAAAGTTCAGTCCTGAAGCAATGAAAGCAATTCAGGAATACCACTGGCCTGGAAATGTACGTGAGTTAGAAAATGCTATTGAGCGAGGTACAATTTTATGCGATAACAAAATGATATCCGCCGAACTATTGGATATCGTTTCTGAAGTAGATGATATTCATATTCCTCAAGGCTTAATTACTCCCAGCCCTATCAGCACCCCTTATCAAACGGCTTCAAATAATAAAAACTTATCTATTGAAGACTATTTCCAACAATTCGTTCTAGAAAATCAAGAACACCTCAACGAAACAGAATTAGCAAAGCGCTTAGGCATAAGTCGTAAAAACCTATGGGAACGTAGACAACGTCTAGGCATTCCAAGAAAAAAGGCCAATTAGCACCCTGCACATATTGTGATGAACCTCTCAGTTTGAGTCATTACCCTGTTATTGGCTTTTCCGAGAAGATAAGAAAAGCGGCAATTTGTTACCCGGTGTTACCAATTGAAACGCAAATACACACATTTTTGCCGCAACTACGCTTCAAACTAAGCCCTATAAGCCAAAAGGCGTAGCTCACCCTACTAAATTGTTGATTTTATTTAACTAAATATTTTCTGGTACATCGACTGCATTAAGGGTTATACAAAAATAAAAATAACCAGTAATGATTATGCAAATAAGAATAAAAATAGTAGTAAGTTGTTATTGAAGATACCGCACAAATAAAAATAATAAATGCGGGGTGAATTGTTTATTTTGAATGCTTGGCTTTTTAGCGGCCGAAAATGGATCTGATTTTAGTTTTAGACTGATAAGAACTTCAAAAGTTGCACTAGTCTCTTACCATATTATCTGATTACAACTACCGCTCTTTGGATTCAAAAAATTCTATTCGCATGCATAAGTGTAAACTTATGCCCTAAAGTACAGACATGGATCAAAAACAACAAAAAACTCAAAGTCTGCTCTTTTGAGCATGGAAAGGTCAAACAGGAAAATGCTTGGTCTTTTCATGCAAAGTCATTCTTAGCTACAGTTTCTTACTGATAACTAACTACCACGATAACTTCTATTCTATATTCCCTAATAAACATGTAGACTCAATCAACATTTAGCTTTAGTAACAGGCTAATTTCACGAAAACCAACGCCTAAAAATAATGTCTGACATATCACTTAATATTATTCCAAGAAAACAACACTCAGTATCTCGGCAGCTTATGAGCCCGTCGGCATTGAAAGTGATGCACCGTTTGATTTCAAATGGCTTTGAGGCTTATCTGGTCGGTGGTGGCGTAAGAGATATCCTACTGGGAATGCAACCAAAAGATTTTGATATTGCGACAAACGCCCACCCTGAAGAAGTACATGCTTTATTTAAAAATTCTCGATTAATTGGCCGTCGTTTTAAATTAGTCCATATATTGTTTGGCCGAGAGATGATTGAAGTCGCGACATTCCGTGGCCAAGCAAACGAAGACTCCAACAAACAGTCTGATCAAGGTATGTTATTAAGAGATAACGTGTATGGGACGATAGAAGAGGATGCTATTCGTCGTGATTTCACGATTAATGCCTTGTATTATTCTCCTAACGACTTTGGAGTTTATGATTTCGTTAATAGCCTAGAGGATATTAAAAATCGTCAAATTCGTTTAATTGGTGATCCTGAAACGCGCTATCGTGAAGATCCTGTCAGGATGCTAAGGGCTATTCGGTTTGCCAGTAAACTAGACTTTGAAATAGCACCGGAAACAAGGGACCCTATTATAGAGCTTGCCCCTCTATTGAATAATATCTCTCCCGCAAGGCTGTTTGATGAAGTACTTAAGCTACTCCTGTCTGGTTTTGCTTTTGAAACCTTCCAGAAATTATTTAGTTTTCAGTTATTCGACCCACTCTTTCCACATATAAGTAAGGTTGTACGCAACGACACACGATCAAACTTCTATAAATCTTTTATTGAACAAGGTTTAAAAAATACCGACACACGAATCCTTGCTCAAAAGCCAGTAACACCGGCATTCTTATACGCCACGATTCTTTGGCCTGAAGTTGATAGATTATGGAAACAACTTAAAGCTGACAAAGTACCAGAATTCCCTGCCCTACAACAAGCTGGCCAGCTAGCATTACAACAACAAATTCAATTTATTTCTATTCCAAAACGCTTCTCTCTAATGATGAAAGAAATATGGGAATATCAAATCAGACTTCAGAAAATACAGGGGAAAAAGCCATTTCAGCTTATAGAACACCCTCGGTTTAGGGCTGCTTATGATTTTCTACTATTAAGAGAACAAGCGGGCGAAGACCTCGATGGATTAGGAGACTGGTGGACTAATTTCCAAATTAAAAATCCAGCCCCCGTACATCAAAAGTCTAACAAATCTGCGAGAGGAAACGGCAACACAAGGCCACCTCAAAGAAGACGCCGGACTTGAACCAAGAACTTGTATCGGATGTTTTAATTGGACTTGGTAGCAACCTGTCATCTCCAAAACAACAGATTAACAATGCAATACAAGAAATTAGCCTTATAGACACTATTGAGGTGCATAAAACATCCTCTTTATACGAAAGTATTCCCCAAGGTCCTCAAGATCAAGATAAGTTCATTAACGCCGTTACTTTTATCAAAACTTCTTTAACGCCTACTGAATTATTAACAGCCTTACAAAAAATTGAACACCGTTTTGGCCGGAAAAAAACTCGCCATTGGGGCGAACGTATCATTGATTTGGACATTATTTTTTTTAATCAGGATATTATTAATCAATCATCTCCGGATTTAACGATTCCTCATCCGCAGGCATTGATCAGAGATTTTGTCCTAATACCCGCCATCGAAATTGCAGCCGACTGGGAACTTCCCAATGGTACGCGCTTAAAAAGCCTTGTGCATCAGTGTGTAAGCCATCAATTAAATAGAATTCTACCCTAATTCCCTTGAGTCTAATGAAACAACTAGCTACTCTACATTATCGATCATCTATTTTTAATTAAAGGTCTTTCTATGAGTATAAAGAAGAATACAACCTCTTTGAGTTTAAAAAATTTAAAGGCGGACGGGAAAAAGTTTTCTTGTATTACTTCTTATGATGCAACATTCGCCAAACTGGCAAGTGATGCCGGAATTGACGTGTTATTAGTCGGCGACTCACTTGGAATGGTACTTCAGGGGAAAAGTAGTACTTTGCCAGTTTTGATGGACGATATGATATATCACACACAATGTGTCAGTCGTGGCGCTGAAGGTGTGTTAGTAATGGCAGACATGCCTTTTAATTCCCTTAATTCTGTTGAATCTGCACTGCTGAATGCCAGCCTTCTCATGCAGGCTGGAGCACACATTGTAAAAGTGGAAGGTGGCGAATGGTTAGATGAGTATATCCAAGCATTCAGTGAACGTGGCATTCCAGTTTGTGCTCACCTTGGACTTACACCACAATCCGTTAACAAATTAGGCGGCTATAGGGTTCAAGGAAAAGAAACAGAAAAAGCTAACTTAATGATAAGTACTGCCAAGAATCTAGTTGATGCGGGTGCAGATATGATCCTTTTAGAATGCGTGCCTACGCCCCTAGCTCAAAAAATAACTGAAAAGGTTAATGTTCCGGTAATTGGTATTGGTGCTGGAAATGTTACCGACGGACAAGTGCTTGTGATGCATGATCTTCTTGGTATTAGCGGTGGACATAAGCCAAAATTTGTTAAGAATTTTATGGCCGAGTCGAGTTCCATTTTAGACGCATTTATACAATATAATGACGACGTTAAAAGTGGAGATTTCCCGTCTTCAGACTTCAGTTTTTCTTAATAAACGAAGGGCCCAAAATGCATATCATAAACGACACGTCTTCTCTACGCACTCTTGTTCTTTCAGCTCGGCAATCTGGGCAAAAGATTGCGTTTGTACCCACCATGGGTAATTTACACGAAGGTCATTTATCGTTAATTGATGAGGCAAAAAAACAGGCAGACCTTATCATCTCCAGTATTTTTATTAACCCTATGCAATTTGGTGTAAATGAAGACTTAGATGCCTATCCCAGAACGTTTCAAGCCGATTCAGACGCATTATCAAAAAAAGGTTGCCATATTCTTTTTGCACCAACAGTACAAGAAATGTACCCAAATGGTACCCAAGCCGAAACTAAAGTCGACGTGCCTTCTCTGGGAATAAACCATTGTGGCGCGAGTCGTGAGGGACACTTCATTGGTGTAGCAACCGTCGTTTGCAAACTATTCAATATGGCCCAAGCTGATATTGCCATCTTTGGTCAAAAAGATTTTCAACAATTAGCAATTATTCGAAAAATGGCCACAGATCTATGCTTCCCGATTAAGATTATCGGCGTCCCTACATCAAGAGAAGCCTCCGGTCTTGCACGTAGCTCCCGAAATGGTTACCTAAGCCCTAAAGAAAAACAATCATCTGTTGCGCTATTTAAAGTACTCTGTGAGTGTAAAGACGCTCTACAAGAATCTAGCCCTCCTGACATCACGTATCTTAGATCCCAAGCTGTAAACACACTCAAAGAACACGGATTTACACTTGATTACTTTAATTTTGCCAACCCACACACCTTAGAAAACTCAAAAGAAGGTGACACTGAAATTGTTATCCTCGCAGCCGCCTATATGGGCTCAACACGTTTAATTGATAACATTACAGTGTCTCGTTAATGTAGTTTTAACGTATAAATGGATATTTTGGAATAGCATGACTTTAGATTCACTCACAACGCATA
>ENA-OSET01002672-OSET01002672.1-sediment-metagenome-genome-assembly--contig:-NODE-2672-length-16977-cov-56.646036_pt1 | contig 16977 bp, 16 predicted proteins | sample MGYA00237882_ERZ534229 | MGnify/ENA primary metagenome ERZ534229 (study PRJEB26408, sample SAMN06266212) | sediment metagenome | isolation source: Hudson Canyon methane seep mesocosm | place... | reverse complement strand
AATAAAATCTCCCCCAACCCCTCTTTTCCAAAGAGGGGAGCTAAAAGCTAATACTTTCACAGTCTCTTTAGCCTGCTTTTTTAAGATATTGCAGGCTAAAGCACTGCGCCCCAATAACAAACTCGACTTCATAAACCGTCTTTTGTATAAACCGTTCTAAAAACTTTGGCTTTGCGAATAAAAAGTAAAAGTTAAAGTTAAAGAAAGTCGCTTTATTTTACTGATGCGTTATGAGACATAACACCCTCAAATAATAAAAAACTACCTGCACTATATTTTGATTTTATTTCTTGCTCTTGATCTAAAATTTTAATGTGCACACCGGGATAAGCTTCTTTTTGTACACTGATTTTACCGGCACCAGCCGTTGCCATTAGGGACTCAATTTCAGTTTTTTGTTTAATTAAATCATTAATAGTCTCTTTCATGGCTTCTGTCTCTATTTTAAGCTCATGAAGCTGTTCATTTGCTTCTTCTGTATGTTTTTTTGATAAGCCAACCATCACACCCAGTTTTTTTATCAATTCCTCATCATGCTTGGTTATTTCTGTTTTCATTTCCTCAAATTGCTTTAAAAACTCAGCCTTACAAACAATAGCAACATGCGTTAATGCACAACCTGACGACCCCAAGACCTCTGCCCTAATTAATGACCCAGCATTAACGTGGCCACCAACAATGCCACTTTTTTGTTGCCGATGATTACCAACAATAATTTGATGCCCTGCATTAATCTCACAATTTGATACTCTAGATTTTATTAACACATCCCCTTGAACATCAGCCAAGGCATTTTCTAAATAAGCAGCAGTTAAATTCCCTAAGCAATTAATATGCATGGAATTTTCAGCATTAGGGTCATCTGCATGGCCTATTGCCCCAAGTTTTATATCAATATTCCCCTCTGCTTCAATTGATGCATTTTCAACCATACCAAAGATTTGAATATCCCCAGTCACTTTAATTTGCATACCCGAAACAACATCACCTTTTACAACAACAGAGCCATCATAATCAATATGTCCTGTATGTAAATCAACTTTTTTTACAGTCAGAACCTTGTCTACACTAACGCCTCTTTCCGCAATAATAGGTTGTCCTTTTATTGCTGCTACTAATAAGTCTTGATCAATGGGGCTAATAATCGCCCCTTTGCACTTTTTGAAAGTAAGCCTTTTTGCTATCCTTGCAACAATCTCAGTACCTGTTACAGTCCTGCCACTCTTTCCTATTTTTGGTGGGAGTTTTCTCATTAACTCACAGCCTTCATCAACAGAAGGGATTTCACCCAAATCATAATAATCGAGTGTTCCATCATCTCGCTCATGTGGCTTGCGATCCATGCCGCCTTCAACCAAACATTCAAACTGAGTATCCCTACCATGTTCAGGCGGAGTACCTTTGGCAATAACAACTTCTATCGTTTTACCAGCTTCAACCATTTGAGACTTTTTAACCAATCCAACAATTCTTTTTTTATTAACCAGTTGATGATCAATTCCCTGCTCATCGATTGCAGTAACCAGCTCTGTTGTTCCAACGGTCTTGCCACCACATGCTGCTGTAATTCTTAAATTAGCTGATAACAAGTCACTAGATACAATAACCTCAATTTTTGCATCTCGTTTTACACCTACTTTTACTCGACCAGAATGATTTTTATTATAAAGTTCTGCTATATCGCTATGCGTTGTTTCTAAAATACTTAAACCCGAAAGCTCTAGTTTATCCAGCTGTTGGGTTAGAAGGTCTTCAGAATATTCAACCTTTTCTTCATCAGCAAGAATAACCGCAAAAACAGTGTCTTTATCATCAATTTCAATGGTCAATTTTTGTAAGACACTGTCATCAGTCATGATCAAATCCCCTTAACTATTGTTTATATAACTATAGCGGCTATTCCAGTTTTTTCATTAACCGAAGAAGCAAGTCAAAAATCAGTTTTTTACAGCGGCTACTACAGATATCTCAACCAGTAATTCAGGTCTAGCCATACTTGCAGCAACACATGCCCGTGCAGGTGAAAATCCTTCAACAAGCCATGCATCCCAAACTTCATTCATTTCTGCAAAGTAACTCATATCTTTAACATAAATGGTTGCAGATAAAATATGTTCCCGATCACTTCCTGCTTGTTTTAATAAGTCATCGACTTTATCAAGCATAGTACTGGTTTGTTCTTTAATGCCTGCATCTGAATCTTTAGCTACCTGACCGCATAAATAAACCGTATCATTATGAATAACGATTTTACTCATGCGTCTACGATCTGTTCCTATTCTTTGAATTGTCATTATTTTTCCTTACTCTATTTAAAGCGACCGATATGAAAGGGTTGTATGGGAAGTTCAGACTGACCATCAAGTATCAACTGAGACATAACTTTCCCAATGACAGGTGATAACTGAAAACCATGCGCGGAAAAACCAAAGGCATGGTAGGCGTTATCGTGTGTTTGAGATTGACTAATGACAGGGATATTATCTGGCATAAATGATTCAATGCCAGCCCATGCCCTAACAATACGCACATCTTTTAACTGAGGAAAAAAACTAACCACAGTCTCTGCACTTTCAGCTAATTGAGCCCAATCAATATCTGTTTTTTCTTTTTCAAAATCTAGTTTTGCAACTAGTGCCCCACCAATAATTAAACTTCCATTTTGCATTTGTTTAAAAGACAGTTTTCTACTGGCTGCCCCCATGACAGGATCTACAAAATGAGGCAGTTTTTCTGTTACCATCAACATTAAAGCTTTTGCTGTTAAGGGAACCGATTCGTCTAACATGGTTGAAATTTTATTTGCCCATGCACCAGCACAGTTCACTAAAATAGAACTATTGAAAATACCTTGAGAAGTTTTAATCTGCCAGTTTTCCCCTTCTTTTTCTACCCTATAAACTTCTGTAGATGAATAATACTTTACACCCACTGATTCAGCTTTACGGCGAAAAGCAGTTAAAGCATGATAAGGGCGTGCATAACCATCAGTACGGTTGATTAATGCGCCTACACAATGAGGTGAAATAGCAGGTACTAATTGATAAAGTTCTTCCTTACCAATAATTTCTTCATGTTCGTAGCCAAGTGAGCGAACTAAAGCAGCACGTTGCTCCAACTTTTCCATATCAGCTTTATTTTCTGCCACCCTAATTTGCCCAGGGAAACGTGCATCACAATCAGAATCAAGTAGTGATTCAATATCACGCCACATTTTAGATGCTTCAACTGATAATGGGATTTCAGCAGGATCACGATTTAATAACCGCAAACCACCGGCACTAACACCTGATGAATGACGACCAGGGCTATCTTTTTCAATAACACTACAGCTACAGCCACGCATGGCTAATTGCAATGCAATAGATGAGCCCATCAAGCCGCCGCCAATAATAATTACATCAGAATTCATGAAACCTCCTTATTTTTCAAAGAGGCTAATTGCTCTAATGTTAGTGGAGCAACAGGTGGTCTGCCCCGAAAATGTCCCACTTTTTCTACAGACATATCTTTTTCATCTGCCACAATATGCGCAACAGCATTAGTACATTGTCGCCCTTGGCAAGGCCCCATACCACAACGAGTAAAAAACTTAACTTGATTACTATTATCGTGTCCGTCTTTAACCGCTTGTCTAATTTCTCCCGCTGTTACTTCTTCACAACGACAAACAATAGTCTCATCATCTGCTGTGGCTAATAACTTTTGAGGTATTTGATAATATTTTTCCAGAAATGGACGAATATGCCGTTCATCTTGCATCCATTTCCTATCTTTAGCTGCTTTACTATCCCGTTCCTTTTGACTAATAATATCCAACGCAAAGAGCGCTTCGAAACCGGCTAAGCGTCCAGCATGTTCGGCTGACCTAGCCCCATTAATGCCAGCGCCATCACCTGCCACTAAAATCCCGTCAATATCAGTATTACCCCATTCATCATGCTGAGGTCGCCAACATTGTTGACTACCATCCCATTGATGATGGCATCCTGCTGATTGTGTCAACCAAATATGAGGAATAACGCCAAAATGTGTAAGTAACAATTCTGATTCTATAGTCTTTTGTTTTCCCGAATGTTTAAAGCTAACACGTTGACATTGATCATCCCCTTCAGCTCGCAAATCACTCACACCAAAAAGCATTGGGATTCCAGCTCGTTTTAACTCGATTTGGTAGCCAATGCCTTTAGTTAAGTAGTGATGAGCTAAAAGTGCTCTAGGGAATTTAGGTAAGGCAGTTATATGATTAGCCAATGGCGTTACATCAAGTAAGGCTTTTACTTCAACACCAGCATGTAAGTATTGCCATGCCAATAATAATAAAAGAGGGCCTGAACCAGCTAACACCACACCATTATCAGGCACTATACCTGCAGATTTATATAAAATTTGACCCGCGCCTGCTTGCATTACCCCTGGCAATGTCCAACCAGGAAAAGGAACAGGCCTTTCTAGTGCGCCACTTGCAACAATTATTTGATCAGCAGTAATAACACTTGCCTGATCATTTTGTAATATGCCTACTTCACGTTCATTATTAAGTGACCATACTTTGGTGTTGGGGTAATATTCTGCTGAACTTTCCCTAAAAGTAGCCGCTATTTTTTTACCGCGTAAATATTCAGATCCTAATTTCTGCGCACGTTGGTCGGGAATAGTTTCTATTGATCGATAAATTTGCCCACCTAACATGGCTTGTTCATCTAATACCGCACAAGAAACACCCTGCTCAGCAGCCGTTGTTGCCGCTGCAAGTCCAGCAGGCCCGCCACCAATAACAAGTAATTGATAATGGCTTTTCATTGATTATTCTCCAGATCTGGGCCAACACCTTGTTGAATATCAATTTTCATTCCATTTTCAACATAAGTGGCGCAAGATCTTTGGTTAGCTTGGCCATTAATAACCATTAAACAGTCATAACAAACACCCATCATACAAAAAGGAGCTCGCTTACTATCTGAAACAGGCGTTGTACGAAAATATTTTTCGCCATAACTTAAAACTGCAGCTGCAACACTAATACCTTTAGTCACTTGTATAGCTTGTCCATTTAAAACAATTTCTACTTTATCTATATTATCGTCAACAAGTTGTTTAAACATGACTTACAACCTGATTTTACTGATAATATTATGATGCTCAAAAACCATGGTTTCTTGCAAGGTAAGTTGTTCACCTATATGTGATGATTTTGCACGTTCAAACATTGCTTGAGCAAGTGCTACATCCACATATGACAAACCTACCGCATTAAAATAAATACGTTCATCTTCAGATTCACGCCCAGGTTTATGCTTTGAGACCAGTTCATGTAAATCAGCATGAATATCATTATGAGATAACAAACCTTCTTTATACATACGGCTTAATGTTTGCGTACGATGAGTCACTGTTTCCCAATCATCACAAACGATTTTGTCACATTGCTGAGCAACAGCATATTCATCTTCCCAACCACCAATATGGCTATAAAATGCGCCGGGCTTCATCCATTCAGCTTTTAACAACGGGCCTTGTGCACTAGTTGCCGTGACTAAAATATCAGCACCTTGCATTGCATCTCGCGCCACCGTATTTGCACCAATAAAAGCCATATCTGGGAATAATGGAGATAATTCAGCAATAAACTGCTCTTCCTCTACTGCAGTTTTTGCCGCTACCCGACATTCCTTTAAACTAGGACGAACCACTTTCATCGCTAACAGATGCATTTTTGCTTGTTCACCTGCTCCAATAAAACCAATACTTTCACTGTTTTTTCTTGCCAAATGTTTTGCAGCTATGCCACCCATGGCCGCAACTCGCATATTAGACGCTAAAGTTCCGTCCATTACAGCAACGGGAAAACCTTTTTCTATCTCCGATAATATAAAAATCGCTGATAAATTTTGCACATCATATTTCTTTGGATTTTTAGGAAATACGGAAACCCATTTAGCACCACAAATTTTTTCATCCATTAAAGTTGCAGGTAAACAATTAATACGATTTTGAGTGACTTGATCGAAAATTTGTACTATTTTTTCAGGGAACATAATGCGATGATCCTCAAAAGCAAGCATAGCTTTTTCAGAAACTTCAATAGCCATCCGTATGTCAAAACAGCCTGCATCTAATAGATCTTCTTGAGATAAATAGGTAAAGCCAAGGCGATGAGAAGCCATAATTTGTCCTTATAAAATAAGAAACATTATACATTGAAAGGTTAACAAAAACCGAAGCTTTGCTCTTCTTCTACCTCTATTTTTGCTTTAAGTTAAATAGCTATGAATCTAATACAGGTTATCTATTGTAGGGCGGACTTTAGTCCGCCATAAAGGTAGTTATGTTAAATGATAGCGGACTGAAGTCCGCCCTACAGCATTCTATACTCTCATCTTGTTTTATCTGAGCTTGTGTCATAGCCATGTTAAGTTATGATGTTTTCATGCCCTACACTTTTGAAACCTATAGTAAGTATTTTTGCTTACAAGATAAGAAATACCAGTAAATATAGCGTGCTTTACAATCTTTCTTTATAATATGGTGATATTTATTCATATAAATTAAATCCATTCTTCCTTGATCAGTTGCTAGGTAGTATCTCAAGGAGCAGTCTTAAATCTATTCAAGTCTATAATTAATGAAAATTGTTAAAGGAGAGCTTGCCATAGGCCGGTTTCTCGTTCCTTATCGTATCTATGGTGAATCTGAAAAGCACATAGTTTGTATCAGCGGAGCTAAACAAACTATGGCGGCTTGGCGTTCATTCGTTAGCCATTTTATTGCTGATTATTCAATTGTTGTATTCGATTTACCAGGGCAAGGTAGAGCAACTATTCTATCAGGTGAGCCTGGCATTTCATTTGATGAACAAATTGAAGTTTTGCACACTGTTGTTTTAGAAACCACACCTAACAATAACTCAACAATTTTAGCAGCGGCTTCTTGGGGAACCATCATTGCGGCAGCACTGGCAGCACGTTACCCAGATATTGTTGATAAAATGATTCTAGGTAGTTTTGGCGCAAAACCTAGTAAAGCTGTTATTTCTGTAATTAAAGAAGGCCAAGGTCTTTTTGATGGCGATAAATCTGATGAAATTGCACCATTAATGATTCAGAAATTTGGCCAACAGATTCCTGATTCACATAAAAAACAAATGATATTGCAATTCAAAGGTATGAGTAGAGAAGACCTTCTTAGCTTTTATGAACATTGTAAATTTGTTGAACAAGCAACAGATATTGAAGAATTTGTAACATTGAGTAACATCACTGCATCGACATTTATTGCGATAGGTGAATTTGATGCCATTATTGATATAAGTGATATTGAAGAAGCATCTACTAGAATCCCTAATTGTGAATTTAAAATGATACCTGGAGCTGGCCATTTTCTGCATTGGGAAGAACCATCAATTCTTAATTACTACAGTGAATTTCTAGCTAAATAAAGACTATGTCAGAATCAGAGCAATCAACAAGTACTTTAAAATTAACTGAAATTGATAGGGTTAAAACTATCAGTCGTGAAGATTTTTCTGATTCTTACTTTACACCTTTACGCCCATTAATTATTGAAGATATTGCTCAATCATGGCCTGCATTAAAAAAATGGACACCTGATTTTTTTAAACAGCAACATGGCGACAAACAAGTTAAAGTCTACAACGAAAGCTTTGTTGAGGCTGGTGACAACTATATGTCTCAAGCCAAGTCCATTTCTTTAAAAGAATTTATTGACGCAATAATGACAACTTCTCAAGATTTGAGAATGTTTCTTTATAACATCAAATCTGGCATTCCTGAGTTAGTTAATGACGTTGTTTTTCCAGACTTGGTAGATGGTTTATCAAAACAATTTATTTTTATGTTTTTTGGCTGTAAAGGTTCAGTCACTCAAATGCATTTTGATATAGATATGTCTCATGTTTTTCATACCGCTATTTTTGGTCGAAAAACAATAACCTTATTTCCCTTTGAACAAGGAAAAAACCTACACCACTACCCTTTTACTTGTAGAAGTTATGTTGATGTCCATCAACCTGATTTTAATGAATACCCAGGACTCAAAAACGTTGAGGGTTATCGCGTTGTATTAGAACCAGGTGAAACCTTATTTATCCCCAGTGGCTACTGGCATCACCTTGTTTATGAAGAAGCATCTTGCGCAATATCACTTCGCTGCCCTAGCCAAACATGGAAAGGTAAATTTCAAGGTTTTTATAACTTGATCATTATGTCGTCTATTGACCGCCTAATGAATAAAATTTCACCTCAGGGATGGTTTAACTGGAAGAAAAGACAAGCACATAAGCATCATAGCTAGAGTAGCAAAACCAACTTCTAAAAATTGTGATACATCCTTTTTCTTTTCTAAGCTGCCTGTGCGGCAGTGAACATTGGTCAAAAAAACAGCATTGTGATGTACGCTTTCTAAGCTGCCTGTGCGGCAGTGAACATCTTTAAGGCGTTGCTGTTGTTCTTCGGCGTGTTTCTAAGCTGCCTGTGCGGCAGTGAACTTTACATTAACCAACGCGGTTTTGAATTTTGTTTTCTAAGCTGCCTGTGCGGCAGTGAACAGTATTATAAATACAAAAAAATCAATTACAACAAAAACTTATAGGGAAAATTTACTTTTTACCCAATAATTTATAGCTTACTGTAACTGATTGTTTTAATTGAATTGTTAAAGAGCGAGAAAAACAAAGGTCAAAACCAGGGGATTGAAGCTGTTTTACTTAATCCAAAAAAGTCAAACCTCCCTAAATCTTTTGTTTCTGATATTTCTCCAAAAGCTAAATACCGTCGATGTTTATGCCCATTCGACGTACTTTGCAATTCAAGATAAGGATTACTCATTCCTTGTTGAAACATTTTAGATTTATATTCTTTAATGTTTTCCTGAGGAATGGAGTTACGTTTTAATACCATTTGCTTGATTCATTACTTGCTCCTTTAGGAGTTGTTTTTCTTAAAAAATAGGGTAATCTCATTTAGATCTTTTGTTACAAAGTTAATTAAGTTCCTTATGTTCAGGCATAATCAATTTAACGTGTGGAAAATAAGTGCTAAACCGACCTTTATCACGGGTTATTAATGGATAACCAGAAACAGCTGCATGTACACCAATAAAAAATCGGGGAGTACATTACTTTTACCTCCTTTTCGTCTTTTGTACTGAAGGCTTTACCAGCCAAAAACAAAGCCTCCTTTGGTAAAGGTTTAATAGCAAAACCTAGGTGCTGAAATAAATTCTCAATTAATTCTCAACTTCTTCAATTTTTTCAAACCTCACAGAACATTCTGCATAAATAATAGGATTAATTATAAACGTATGCGTTTGATCCAATTCCTCTAGTGTTGTCGCGCTCCATTCAAACCAGTCACTATTTGAATCAGCTAAATCCGTAATGACACAAGTATCTATTAATATGGATGTCATATTAAGCCCTCGTCAGCGCCATGATTTCATCGGTACTCATGGTGATCGATACAGTTTTATGAGCAGATCTAAATCGGCTGGTGCCACTTTTTAAGGCTTTTGCTTTTGAAATATACCAACGGCCTTGCTCATCTTGTAAAAAGTCCACTTCTGTTTCTGCTGGAATAATTCCCATACTTTCTCGTACATCACGTGGAATTGTCACTTGCCCTTTACTAGTTACATGCATTGCTTCCTCCTTTTAGGTAATACTTAATAGTAATACTTTTCCAGGGTTTATTAACTTTTTTGGCTCTTAACATATTGATTCTATTGCATTGTTAAAGAGCAAAAAAATAAAGGTCAAAACCAAGGAATTGTTGCAGTCTTACTTAAACCAAAAAAGTCAAATTCACCTCGGGTTGACGACTTAACAAGTTCGCCAAAAGCTATATAACGCCGATGCTTATGCCCATTAGATGAGCTATCTAATTCAAGATACGGATTATCAAGCCCTTTCTGAATCATTTTAGTTTTATAGCCTTTAGTCTCATCTTGGGTAATTGACTCTCTTTTAATCAGTCGCCTTAATTTTGCTTCTGTCATATTTGACTGTTTACGAGAAACAGTTCGATACATAACTTCATTTGGAATGGTTTGTATAGGGCTTATATCGCAATAACCCGCTAGGCCACCTAGCCAGTTTGTTTCTTGCAATTTCAACAAATTATTTTCAGATCCATGAAGCCGAATAACATCACCTAGTTTATCTTTATAGTTAGGAAAACTAACACCAATATCCGTTGAGTTCAAAGAAAACAGTGCTTTATGAAATTTACTATAAACCTTATTACGAATAAAATAGATAGGGACTTCTTCATCAGGCACTATCTTTATATCAATATAATAATCCATTATTGTTTTTCTCCAAACACTCCTCCACGGACTAGAACAGCCATCACAAAATGCGCTTCTTCTGAAGACTCTAATTCTTCACCTTGAGAGAAACGATCAAATAATGAGAAGAAATCTTTTTTCTCTTTTGGTTGCCTATAAGCCCTTCCTAAATTTGTTACTGCTCCGTATGGATCAATAGAGATAGGCCGTTGATGCTGTTCAAATTCTGGATACCAAGTATCAATAGTTCTTATGGCATTACCTATTTTTTGAGAATGCATGGCGGCAACTTTGTTTACGTCATAAAGGATTTTGCTTTTCCCCTCTTTGCTGTTATTTTTATCCAATACCAGTTCCTCACTTGGGTAAACATCCTGTGATTTCCCCACTTTTGCAAAAGCATTAATTTCTAATAATAAAAATTCATTTTCACCCGATAAAGTTTTTGCAATAAGTTCTGCAAGTTCATTTATTTCATTAGAACTATTCTCAAAGTTTTGAACATTGAATTCTAAGCTGTTAAATACCCAACTTTTTGAAATATCGTTATTTAAAACATTAATGTGTACTTCAACATGTTCACTGCCTACACGGTTTCTCCAAAAAAACCGACCATTTGCCAAGTTACTGGCATAACGTTGTGATAATTCAGTAAAGCCATGTTCTGTGATATAACCAGAAACAGCCTCAGAATATGTTTGGTTAAATCCTTCATGATTACAGGCTGATGGGATTTCTACACCACTTAACACTTTTAAGGTGAAGTTTAATTTTAAGGTATCTTGATCTGGTGTTAATGCACAGCTATCAACAGTTTGTAAATTGGCACTTTCTATTTTTGCATCAATTTTCCCTTCATCAGATTTTTTAAGTCGATTAGAGATTGTGCCTCTTACTGATTTTTCTTGTAACTTTAAAGGCTCGGCTTGCTTGTTTCTATTTTCCCAAGTTGTGCCATACATTAAGCCATCAGAGGGCACTAATTTCTTTTCAAATGCTAGAACGGATGCTGGTATTTTACTCATAATTTACTTTCCTCTTTTTTAATTGAATAGTTGTTTTGACAAAGATATAAATCATTTTCTTGGTATTCCTGATAACGCCACATCATTTCTTCAACAGTATCAAAGCGATAAGGCATTTTAAACTCACCTAAAGTGACAACGCTTTCTGCAAATCGGTGAGGTGTTGTTTGGTCGCGAGTATTTTTTAGCTGACCTATTTCACTTATTCCTTGGTAGCCAATGGCTATAGGAACAATCCAGCCCTCTTCTTTTTTGTATGCTTTGCTTCGGGTTACTTTATGGTTTTCATCCACTTCAACATCCGCCGTTGTTTTTAAGTAATCAAGCATGGCATCAATGGCATCCATACCGTTGTTCATTGAAGTTTGCATCAAATCTTGACGAGTGACTAAACAAAACCCTGGCATTAGGTATTTAGTTAGCTGTCTGGGATTATTATTATCAATTTCTTTGTGTTGACTGGGTTTAAAGCTTGTAATATCACCACTGGCAATTTTCATGGTGTGTAATTTGTTATCAATTAAATCAGTAAACTCTTTGTGTTTAATAACACCTAGCTCACATTCAATTGCTAGAGTCACTTCCATATCACAGCGAGCCTCTTCAATAAACGAGGGTCTTTTACCTGATTTATCTAACGGATTGCTGGTGGCGATGATTGAATTAACATAATCACCCCTACCTTTGTAAGTTTGTAAATCTAGCTCTAAGCAACTGACAATGATACCTGTAAATTTAACGCCCTTAAACTCCGTGTTTTGTAATTTTCGTTCTAGTGCATGCATAAACCCTAGCCATGCAGTCATAGCAGGAAAGCCAATAGTGTAAGGACTGGATAAGGCGTTGGCATTATGAATTTTTATATTGGGAATGAGTAAAATATTTTTCATTTCAATAGCTCCTGTTCATTTTTTAACACTTTTTTGATTTGTGCTATATCCTCATCGCCCAGTAATTTATTATCTTTTGTGATGTGCTTGTAATTACCAATAAACCAATTAGCAAAATAACTTTGTGCTTTACTTAAATAGCTTTGATTTTGTTTTTTATCACTTCTTAATTCACTGTATTTATCATCCAGCCAAATCTTCTGCCAAAGAGCCAGGCTCTCGTAAGTTTCGCTGTCAGACCATCCTGAATTATTTTCTCTAATATTATCAATAAGCCTTTTAAGTTGAGTTATCGAATTAAGCACAATGTCATCACGCATATCTCTAACTTCTTTGTTGTTCTTTCTCCAGCTTAGAACTTTATGAAATTGCTCAAAGTCTCTTTTAAATAATCCATTCCATAAACAATCATTGAAAAAATCCTTTTTAGGAGGCTGGGTTCTACGTTTTGCTAACGTAGGTGGCATTGACGATAGCAATAGGCTAACACCTCGGTTTTGAGCGTTTAACGTACTAATATTTTGCGCTTGAGTTCCCCCATACCCAACAGCTGTTAAATCATATATTTCGATAATTTTACCTTGTGTTGGAGCTGGATTTACTTTTTTTAATTCTTCTCGTAATATTTTGTTTTCTTCAGAAAACCGTAAACTATTTACTTTTTCTTTCAGTTTATAAATTATTCCTGATGCATTAAGTATGGATAGCAAGTGATAATCATCACCCACAGGAAAATAGACTTGCTTTAACTTTTCACTGGTTTGTTCTAAATCAGAGAGTTTGATCTGCATAAAGCCCTTTCTAATGTCCTCAAATTTAGTATTGGCTATTTCAAATTGCTGTTTTATTAGGTCTGTGTTTTGCTCTAAATGTTGTAATACTGTTTTCTTGTCATGCAACTCAACCCTTAAAAACTTTTCCACATCTAGTGCTGCGGCATTACCAAACACATCAAGCTCTACTTCAACATTACCTGAGCGTAATAATCCATCACATTCTTTCTTAGCATCTACAATAATGCTACTGGCTTTAGCGTTAGGATGAACAAACTTAGCAGGGTGAGAAGTGAGAGATAATTGCTTTGCACGTTGCGAGGCATCAATTAACCAGTTTTCAAGATTGTATTTTTCTCTGGCTTCTTGGCTGATTTTTTGCTTATCTTCATCACTAGTATTAGGCTTCGTTTTCTTTTTTAAATAATCTTGTTTTTTGTTTTCTAAAAAATCTGTTATTGCGTTATCTAGCATAATTAATCCTATTTCTAGACTGTAGACAAGTAGTGTTACCTAACACAGAAAAATAAATACCATTCACTTACATAAATAATGGTAATACAATCACCTTTATTATTAAACCATATAACACGGAGTTTATATATTATTTTTTAGGGGGGGGGGTGTTATAATATTCACTGCCGCATAGGCAGCTTAAAAAATATAACACGGTGTTTAGTTTATATATTCTCATTCACTGCCGTACAGGCAGCTATTCTTTGGTAAGCCCTAACTGCTCATTATAAATAAATTGCTGAGTAGTTAGGGCTTCTCCATAAGTTGGTAAATTTATTTCCCCATAAATTAAAGTCGTTTTTTCCATGTCTGATTCCAACCTATCAGCTTGCTCTTTTAACAGGCAGACATAATCTCGCCTAAACCATAAACTCTGCATTTCAAGCTCATTAAGTAAGTCTCGTTTAATATTGTCTTTACCTACTTCTGCGACACTCCCCTTATCTCCCTTTTCTAAAAAGGTGTTATCAACTGTTAAAAATACAGTCATATCTTGACTATTATCACCTCTAAATCGTACATATTCCTGAGGTAAAGCTGTCAACCACCAATCACTATCTAACCAACCTTGCATTGATTCAGGGCCTTTTGAATTGTAATCAGTTAATAACTGGTGTATTACTTTATGCTCTAAACTGGCAAGCTCTGATGAATTGGTTTGTTTTATTCTATTGGTTGCATCTAGCTTTTCAGCTAATTCTTGCGTGTCTACTAACTTATTCAAATCATACGTTGTCAAATCATCTTTATCGTTTTGATAGCCAGGCCATTTGAATGCAATTTTCTTACCCCCCGATTTTAAGGCTCGATAGTTGTACTTCATAATGGAAATATTTGGCTCAAGCACTTCTTTGTCCCTATGCCTAAGCACTCTACCTGCCAATTGAATAAATGAGCGATATGAAGATGGCTCTATCACTGCCCAGTCAAAATCATGATCTCTACCGACTTCTTCCACGGGGGTAGCGACCAGCACAAATATAATGTTTTTTGCATCTGAGGTATCAATATGATTTCTGATAACTTCATCTTCTAAAATATGTTCTTCCCCTTTATCACGCTTTAATATCTTATCTAAATATTGTTCTTGGGCATGGCGCATTAACAAAACTTGCCTAGAGTGATAGGCCATTGCTTTAATTTCAGTGTCTTCTGTTGTGCTGTTTTTTAAAAGATCCTTAGTTAAATCAACAGATGGATTAATATTAGCCATACGTACAACGCCAATACTGATTTTTTTATCCGTTTTAGCATCCAAAAAATGATGATGTTGATGCTTTTCTAATACTGCTTGTCTTATTGCTCCAAAATACTCATCAACTTCGGTACTGCAATCGGCAATATTAGCTTTACGTTTTACGGGTTGTTTTGCTAGATTTTCTATGCGTTTATCAATATATTTATCATGCTGTTTTTTATACTCTTCTTTTGTTTTAACGCTGTTTACTTTGGTTTTAAATTCATCTATCCATGCACAACCTATAGCTGTTTTTTTACCACGCATATTGGCAAAAATATCCCATCCCGACTGGTAAACATTAAAATAACCCTCTGCTAAGTCGGGTGGAATAGTAGCTGATGAAATCATTACTTTTCTACCTAGCATCCCTGCAAGATGAATTAACCGTCCGATGGCTATTAAGTCTGTATTGTCAAAATCATCAATTTCATCAATCACTAAATCAGACGACATAAGGCGAGTGGTCGGAAGAATATATCGACCTCCACGGATCACTTCTGTTGCTTGAATAATATGATCAATGGTACAAACAAGCACAGGGGCATATAAAAACTGTCTATCCTTAGTATTTTTTAAAACGGTATCCAAACCCTGTTCAGGAAACTCCTCACTAAATATCAATTCATTATCTATCAGGCTGGTGCTTGATTCAGAACCCGTGTTATTTCTTTGCTTATGTAAATCAACAATGGCTTTAGAGCCAATCAATACAGCTAGTTCTTCATCACTTAAACCGATTTTATCTTTGTATTCATCCCCTGTTTGCAGGGTCAGTGTTCTTAAGCCTAATGCTAATATGTATCGTAAACTTTCTTCATTGGCTGATAGCGATTGCATTATTTTTGCGTTGGCAAAGGTTTTCCCTCTACCTGTAGATGCCATATTGACTGCAAAAAAACCAAATTGGTGTTTATCTAAGTCTTTTTCTTCACGTTTCCATTTTTTGATACTACTAACTGCATCATCCTGCCACCTATATTCCTTAGGGCTTTTTTTACTAATTTTAGTATTGTTTGTTACCCGAATATCTTGGTTAAATATTCCTTCAAATTGTGGAAGCTTTTTTATATTCACTTTTGTTTGATTAGCAACGCCCACCAAATGCTCATCCAGCTGTTGTTTAAGATTATTTTGGTTATCTGTATTTGCAAACAGTTTTACACTGCTATGCCAGTTTGGGTCTTTATTTTGTGATGAATAGAAATGATCGGCTAGCATTAAACTCATTCGAGCATAAGTCATTGCTGGTCTGAATGATGGCGAATCAAATAGAGTTTGAATTTGTGGCAGTAGATTTTTTATCTTAATAGCATAGTTTTTAATTTGCTGCTGCCATTCAATTGATTTGCTTGGCAGTTCTGTACATTTAAACCATTCATTAAAATCTATTTTTTCTTTACCTTCATAACCCCATGCTTGAGAAACCAATTTAAACAGATCATCACGCTTGATTGATTTATCCGCATACTTTTTTTCATTTAATATTGGCAGTTTATGGTGCGATACAATTAACCATGCAACCATACTGGCTACAGGTGGTAAATTATCTAAAGGATTAGAAATATCACTGATAGCAAGCTTGGCTATTTTTTTATGTATTTCATCGCTAATTAAATAGTCGAGCCACTCTTCATCATTCTTGTTATCTACAATGGCAATAAGAAATAAGATTGAAATCCATTCATGCCTGAGTGGGTCACTTTGGGTTTTATTTTTCCCTTTTAATTTATTTTGAAACAATACAGTTGTTTTTCCAAAATCATGTAAAAGAGCTGAAAAGATAGCCAATGCCTCAATCGTTGGCAAAAAAATCCAATCTTCTTCATTAGGTATTTTTAGAATATCTTGTTGCGTATAATTCACAGACACGAAACCCTCTGCATTAAATTCACTCTTTCTACCTACCACCCATAAAAATTCACTTCGACTACGACTCCTAATCCAGTGACAACTTACCGCTGTATTTTTTGTGGCTGATTTTCTCAGTAATTTCTTAACTGCCTGTAACCCTTCCTCTGTAATCACGGTTTGCCAGGTGTTTGTACCAATGCGATTAGCAAAAGCATCGAGTACACGCCTTGTTCTGTTCAATGCTTTGTGTTCGCACTGGGAAACAAAGGTGACCATCATAGGTCTTTACCTTCTTAGCTGGCTTGTTTTACGGCATCAAACATAAAATCGAGTGCTTTGTGTTGGGTAAAGTTTTGTAGGCATTGTTGTCTAAACTC
>ENA-OSET01002670-OSET01002670.1-sediment-metagenome-genome-assembly--contig:-NODE-2670-length-16980-cov-4.134532_pt1 | contig 16980 bp, 14 predicted proteins | sample MGYA00237882_ERZ534229 | MGnify/ENA primary metagenome ERZ534229 (study PRJEB26408, sample SAMN06266212) | sediment metagenome | isolation source: Hudson Canyon methane seep mesocosm | place... | reverse complement strand
TTTGACGGTGTTAACTCTATCGTATTTCTCATAGCTGAATACTTCAAAAATAATAATTGTTTGGTCGATGTGGCAGAACAGTTTATTCAAAAGCTGTTAGTGGCTAACCTATCAAAAGAAGAGTTTGATAAGTTTTTCTTTTTCTATTTTACGATGCAACTAGAGACGTCAGAACACCACGAAATAAGAAAAAAACTCCTGCCTGTGTTTTTAAATGCTGGAATTGGAGTGCCTTTATTGACTTCTGTTCTATGTAAATATATAAAGAAAAATGCTTGGGATGGTGACCTAAAGTACTTTGATCAGCCTTATATCGAACTATTACTGGACAATGGTGCAGATCCGAACATGGATGTGAGTGATGAGCCGCATGAATATTCGGATATTTCTAACGCCATTACAACATCATGTGATCTTCAGTATGAATCGGCTAATACGGCTTATTCATTACTTAAAATATTAGCAAGCTACGGAGGTGACATTCGTCTTGCAATTGAAAGTTGGCATTTGGAAGGTCAACTATTACGTCTACGTTCCAAAGGGGTTAGTTTTGAGCTTAAGCCTAACCATATTGGTCTGGATGGTGAGACAGACGTCACAAGAGAACTAAAGGCTCTAATGAATGATGATTCGAGTAATGTGATAAACACACTACTAATGCTCAAAGATGCAGGTGCAAATTTTAATATTCCTAACGGTGAAGGTGAAACGCCACTTCATATAGTAATAGATATAAATAATGAAGATGATGCAGTTATTAAATATTTATTTGATGAAAAGGTATCCCCCAATCTTGAAGATTCAAACCATAGAACACCGCTTATTGGAATATTCACGCATCTAAATAGAAAAGATAAAAAAACGCTTGATAGGGTGAAGAATAGAGTTGATCTTTTAGTTAAACAAGGGGCATCAGTCTGCCAATGTACGGAGGAAGGTTTAACTGTATTTCATACTGTGGCAGATGAAGCGCCAACATTACTATCTTATTTACGCAAGCTGATAGATCGAAAAGCAGATAACATCGTAGAAGTAGTTTTATTTAAAGGTAGTAAGTCTTTCAACGATCTTGATATGTTTATTGAAAAGTCGTCAGATAGAGAAAAAGAAGAAGCATTATCCGTTGCGATCAGTATTAAAGCCGATAAGGTAGTCGATAGACTACTTTCAGATAATATAGACATCATTGCTGCATCAGAAAAGTTCAGAAAGAAAAATCAGACAGATACCCCTCATTGGACATATCCATTGATAATCTTGAGTTTTATAGCAAAGGTTCATCATAAGAATCTGGAAGGCTTCTGGAAATATATATTAGAAATTGATAGGCGAGAACAGGCTAGAGATATTGCTTGTTCTCAACTGCAGGTCCTAATAGGTAATAAAACGAATTTAATTGCAAAGACAACAGATAAAGTATTTATTCAATCTAAAAAAGAAATAGAAAAGCGTACTCAACTATTTTGTAAAAAAATAAAAAAATTGATCTTATATTTATTAGATCATGACATTTTTGCTCTGGATCTATACAACGATGGTTATGCTCCAAGTGATGCTAGGTTTGAAATTCTTGAAGCTATTGAACAAACAATTAAGCAAGAAAACATTAAGGTTGATGAAATCAAATACTGTTGGCTTGATATAAAACATGCTAAAGAAAATTGTCGTGGAGGCTATGATGGGACTGGAATGTTAATAGAAGCCGTAGACTCAATTTATGTATATTATGATGCGGAAACTGAAGAAGGCACGATGAAAACGGCGGAAATGATTGTTAAAGCGGCAATGCATATGGAATTGATTACTGAGTGGGATGGTGATGTGGGGCAGGCAGTAATAGTTAAACTTGATTCTACCGCCTATAATTAAATTGCTTATTATGGTCTTAAAGTGTGCGGTTCCATTAGACCAGACCACTGGGATAACACCTGTGTCGAAAGTTTCTTTCATTCACTCAAAGTTGAAACAGTCCAATATGAACCTATTATTGACCAAGAAGCTATGTGTCAGGATATACTGAAATACATCGAAGTTGATTACAAAAAATAGAAGATATCGTGCTCTTGGCTATTTAAGTTCTGAGAAATAGGAACAATTAAATGTCGATTAGTAATGTGTCCACTTTTAATGGATTAGATTGATTTAAGTTATAGGCCTTAGTATGAATTGTTTATTTTGCGAATTACCAAAGAAGAGAATAGTTCTAGAAAATGAGTTTTTTGTTGTTATTAGAGATGGCTATCCTATCTCAAAAGGTCATTCCTTACTTATCCCTAAAAGACATGTTTCCTCATTGTTCGACTTGAACTTTGATGAATTTCATTTGTTGAGAACCACATTATCTCAATCTAAAAAAGAATTAGATGGTGAATATCATCCAGACTCATACAATATTGGTATTAACGATGGTGAACAAGCTGGCCAAACAATAAGTCACTTACACATACACCTGATCCCGAGGTATATAGGTGACCAAGAAGATCCAAAAGGTGGGGTTCGGTGGATTTTTCCTGAGAAAGCAGATTACTGGAGTAAATCATGAATGGTTTACCCAATCATAAAGGTATTGATACTCAGGCACTATCAAGACTTTTTATACACACAAAAACATCATATAAATATTTACTCTTTCAATCTCTCCTCTCATTACTTAAAGATGAAGCATTCAAAAGATCTACATTTAATTTTGATGAATTACAGCAGGAAATGCTAAAGATTTCAGCTTACCCAATTAAAGTATTTAAGTTGAGGTTCGGAGTACAAGATGAGATATATAATGCATTAGATGATGGAACAATAAATATTGTAAAGTACGTGCCCTATAGATTGCTAACACCATTTTTTAGTCGGCAACTAAAAGGGTTAAGTGATTACGAGAAGAACCCAAAGATTGAAAAATTATCAAATGAAGATAACGAGTATTCTGCGATCTATGCCATAGATGGAAATGAGATTAATATTTACCCTGAATGGTTAAATTATTTTGAAACTCATTATTCTATTATCGAGGGATGGGCTTTTTGGCATTGGGTTAATTATTTGCAAGCTAAAAATCCAAATGCTTTATCTCTAGTCAATAAACTACAAAAACCATCAGTGAGAAGCTCTCTGCTGCGACAGACTGAATATTGGAGAGTTATATTAGATACAAGCTCAGTAAAATGTATCTTTTCAGGTGATGAAATACAGCCTAATAAATTTTCATTAGATCACTTTTTGCCTTGGTCATATATCGGACATGACCAGTTGTGGAATTTAATTCCCATTAGTCAGAGTGTTAACTCATCAAAAAGTAACAAGATACCTTCAATGAATACATATTTGGATCAATTTATTGATATTCAAATACTAGGACTTGGTAGTTCTTACTGTGAAATGTCCAAAATTATATGGAATAATCATGTGGATGATTTTGTCTTAGGACTCAATTTAGAATCCTCGGATTTAGTTTTAGATAAAGCATTAGTCAGAGTCAAGTATAAGGCTCTTATTACACCTTTAGCTGATATTGCTGGGACTATGGGGTTTGATACGCACTGGACCTATAATAAGCTAGAGGTAACTTAATTGTTCTACCTGCTTAATATGCCCCATTTTATGTACTCCAATCTCAATCATTGCAACAATAGTTTCTGTAACATTTAACTGTATGTTTTTATCATCGATATATTGATTAATGAGTACATCATAAAAATAAATATATTCCCCAAAAAGAGTGCTGTCATTTAATTCTTGTCCGCCATCAATATCATTAACACCCGCATTCAAAAGATCACTACCTTCCCTAATAGCAAGCATAATTGCTATACGAGATAGAATATTAGGAGTAAGACCAGTCTGGGCTTTCAAGTAGCGTAATTTACCTGTTGCCTTAGTTGATAATTTAATTCTATTGGGTAACATCTTGTGAAACCTCCTGTGAAGCCCAAAAATAGCCACTTTCAAGCTTAGTATTTCCTTCAGAACCTTGGTAATCAAGCATTATAGTATGAGATATATGGGGGCTCAAAGATGAATGGTATTTTTTGCCTATTTCAGTATCTGTCGACAGTATAATTACTTGATGACTTGCATTAGGGAAATAATTATCGACTAATTTTCTGCGATGTTTAGAGTCTAAACGCCCCAAAGGAGTGTCAATTATAATTGGCAGTTTTCGACCTGAGGTTTTTGCTAACGCCTCTAATAGTGCAATAGCATATATTTGTCGTTCTCCAGCAGATAAACTGTCTTTTGGGATTTTATTGCCAAATTCATTAAGCAGTACTACAGAAAATGTTTCGGGTTCGATTTTAGCATTAATATTAATATCATCTTTTCTTGCTAAGCGCTTAAAAGACTTAATAAACTCAACTTCTACTTCATTTACCTTATCTAAAGCAACGCGTTTAGAAAAAACACCCAAAGATTCTTTAGCTTTGAATGCATAATCTAGTGCACGATTATTCGCATCTGATGCTATGAAATTAGCATGAAGTTTTTCAAGAAGCCTGACTGTATCCATTGCTTGTTTTAGATTTGATTTAATTATTTCTTTGAGTTTGGATGCCTTAATTGCTAGATCTGACTTAATGTTTTGAGCATCATTTAGCTCCTGGAGGCGTATTGATAATAAGCCTTCTTCTGGTGCTCTAGCAATATTACTACCCGTATCATCAATGCTTTGATTAACAGCTTCTAACTCAGAAGCAATGCTTTTTACATTATCACCTATAGCATCAAGAGCATCGTGTGCTACGAGTTTTATTTTAGTATGAATTGTATCTGACACATCATGAATTTGTGCTGTTTGATTACTTACCGATGTAATACCAATGAATTCAGAATCAATTTCATGCTTAATTGCGTCGAATGATTTTGAGTCAACAATATTTAGTAACCTCGATTCTAGTGAGGTGAGATGAGTGCTTATTGTATTTGCAACAGCTTTACTTTGCTTTGTCTTCGCTTCATCATTCAATTTGTCTAAGCAATGTTGAACAAAATCTGGTGCCAGAGAAAAGGGGAAAGCCTCAGAAAATAGTTCTCTGATGTTTGATTGAAGCTTAATTTTATCTTCATTGTAAATTGCCAGTTTCTCAATTTCTTGCTCGCGGGTTGCAGACCATGCCCCACCATGTGAATTTAATGCATTATTTAGATATTCTATCGTTGATGAGGCATGAACCATCTGAATATTAACGGCTTCATACTCGATTTGACTCTTCGCAATTGCCCGTTCTTTTTCTTCTAAGTCTAGTTCCAACTCTCTTAATTTTTCTTTAATATCCCCCGTCATTTGTAACTTCTTTTGGTTACGAATAAAGACGGTTAAATCCCAAATTAATTTTTCGATCAAATCTAAACCAATCAACTTTTTTACGGAATCCCCAAGGACATTACCTTCGGTATCCTCGGCAAGTTGTGCGATTTTCTCACCATCAAAGAAGAATAAGTCAGAAACACCAATGGGAATTAATTCATTTAAGAAGCCTTGGGCTTGCTCATAAGTTAAGCGCGGAATCAATTTGTTATCCAACGAAATCTCTAACAACTCTATAACTTTATTCTTATCATTAACAGTCCACGACCGCTTGACCAGGTAGTGATTAACAACTCCAAGGTTTGTATAACTAAATGCCATTTCAACAGAAGCTTTATCTTCCTTTATTCCTGTTGTTTTTGATTCATGTATTGAATCTAATAAATATACGAGGTAGTTTTTTTGTGTAGTGCCAGCTCCTAATGATTGTCGACCATACAATGCTAAGCGAATAGCCGTTAAGGTGGTCGTTTTACCTGCACCATTTAATCCTCCAAATAAAATTATAGGAGGAGTACTGTTATCTCTAGTTCTGGGTGTTAAATCAAACTTATGAAAACCTTTGAATATTCGAAAGTTTGTAACACCAAGTGATTCTATTATCATCGATTTAGACCTTCATACTGAAGTTTGAGCCGTTCTAACGTGTCGGAATAAATATTTTGTTTATCTAAACCAAGGTTTCTTTCATTTATTTGATCGAGAGTCCCCCAGTCTTTTTTCAAGATTGTTTCAATTTTATTTAAAATACCTTTTCGCTGGCTAAGCCCTGACATAGATAATTCTACTTCTATCAGCTTCATAATCATTTCTGCTGGAGCACCATCTTCATTTTCAATCTGTTTTAGTAATATTGCATCAGTCTCAGTAAACGCTCCAGCATCATTTTCAATCCAGTTTATATCATCACTATATACTGAACGATATATTACTGGTAAAGAATCAGACCAATCTGGTTCATTAGGGTCTCTTAGCCATAATTGTCTTATTTGTTGGAGCTCATCTTTCTGAATCAACTCAATCTTATGACCTGATTCATTAATTTCCTTTTCAATAGTCAAAAGACGGAGTAACCATTCTTGACGTACTTTGAGCCAATATGGGCCTGGAACATGGCGAGTCTTATTCTCATCATCTGATTGAAGCTCACCTCTCATGTAACTCACTTTTCCCGTACGCCTTTTGTAGTTACGGTACTTTGGCTTATTTTCGGGAAGAGTTGAAAAGTGCAATTCATTCCTGAAATCAAGAATAGGTTGCATCCATGATGCTCCAGACTCAATGAGTCCTTCAATAGCTTTATCTTTAGTTACAACAGTACACGTCCAACAGCCAAAACGGGAGTTCCCACAAGACGGGGTACTTGTATCAATAACTAATGGACACTCTCCAGCATTTGATCCTTTGTATAAGTCGAATAGTTCTCTATTCGTTCCTTGCCAGGGGCAAGGGGCGCTCATTAAAAACTCCCAAACCTCATCAGCAGACCATGTGGAAATTGGCATGTAGGTAAAAGCATTAGGGAGTGATGTGTGTCGTGATAATAATGAGCCAGAGATCTTATGATTCGCGATCACCTGTGCTCGTGAAGAACTTTCTTGTGAACGCGAGCCCAATATGACGATAACTTCACCATGTTTAGCAACTTTATCTATTATAAAATCACTAACAGGATCAATTTTCATGCGTTCAGTACACCACCGAAAAGACTGGGTTGGTGCAGGATAACCTCGACCTAATAAATTAACCCAGAACGTTTGATCTGGTTTGGGGCTGACCAGGTGTGCAGTAATTGGCAAGTCTGAAGATAGGGCTTGATTATTGATCGTCTCAAGTACTGTTGTAATCATATCCACAACAACTGGGGTTTCAACTAGAGTATCAGAAGAAACGATATAAACATGTTTTAAGAGCTTCTCTTTTGGAATTGATAATAACGCACTGTAGACTAGGGAAAGGATAGTCGTGGAGTCTTTCCCGCCACTAAAACCAAGGATCCATGGACGGCTATCAGATAAGTAGAGTGTCTGGATTTCAGATACTAATTCTGATAATGTCTTATCCGCGATTGATAAATTCTCTACCATTTTCTGATGGGTAGAATAAATAAACTGTTCGATTGTCATGATTGAAATTCACTCTCAATTTTTTCTTCTGAATCATTTAAAGGTATGTTTAAGTGACTCTTAATATAATTTCCAGTTAAGATTACATTTGTTCTAGCCTTACTAACACGGCCATGAACTAACGCTCTTCCTTCCCAGTCCTGATGGTGTCTCGCCCAGTTTATAGATGAAAGTTTTGATAACTTATTCTTCCAATTAGATGGGTAATCAATAAGAAGATCTGCACCAATGTTACCCATTGCCTGAAGTATTACGCCATGAGCATGAACATATTGTTCTCTCAGTTCGTAAGTTAATACTTCTTTATTTTTAGCTTTTAGCCAATCGGGCATATTCAGAGTTACTTCTGTCCAAAATTGTGCAGCTAAAACTTTATCATCATCAGTTACTAGATCTTTACTCCCTTTTCTTAGTAGAGCCTTACTCGCATTCTTAATACTACTTAAAGTGAATAGCTTGGAGCTACGGTTAGATATACTAGATTTCTCGAGCTCAGTCATAAGTAAAAACACATTTACATCTTTAGAAAGAAAACGTGCTAGATCAGAAAGAGAATCGCGGTGATCATATAATGTGTTGATAGAACTGCTGGGCCTAACAGCATGCTTGTTTAAATCTGCAAACATCTGTTGGCTATGTTTTAACCCCTCATCAATAAAAAATAGTACTGAAATATTATCATAGCCAAGTTCAGGGTTTTCTTTTAGCGCTTGTTCAATCGCTGCCCTTCGGTGCTGACCATCATTGATTAATATTTGTGCATCCATAGGAATCTCTAGCATTCCCATATTCTGTCCTGCCCCCGTATCAGCTAGAGGGGAAAATTTTATTGCTGCGTCAACAGATGCTGTTAGCGATGATAAAGTGTAATTTCTAGAGTTATCAACAAGGTATGAGCTTATTTCTGGGATCCTACTTTTATTTAACATTCTTTGGGAGCGTAATTCTGCAGGTACTTCATCTTCATCAAATTTAAATAAAGTGGGGATTATTCGCATGGGACACATAGCAATATAGCAAGGTCTTCCAGCTTGAATTCCTCTTACCGCTGGAAATGTTTGAAAAAAGTCATTAGTATTCATTAGGCAAATTTTAGTAATAGAATCGAGTGGAAGTTAAAGTTTACTTTGTTTTTAACATGGAAGTCAAATATAACTTCCACCTGTTTAATTCAATTCTCACTTCCTTGTAAAATTGATTTTTTAGCCGCCTATAATTTAAGGATGATGATTGATGCTGAATGACGGTAATACAGAGTTTTCGAGTTTTTTAAAACAAATCCATATCCAGTTAGATTCTGAGGACTTCATCAAGATTAAGTTCGAAGACTTTTTAGAGTTTCTACCAAACATTGAAAAAACAGATGTACTAGACAAAGATTCCATATCATATATTTCAGACTACCTCCATAAAGAGTTATTAGAGTCAGAGCCTAAAATTAACAGAGGATTTGTCGAGAGACACGTTGAATCTCCAATCTATTTATTTAAAAATACAGGTCCATTCGATCATACTGCTATACGGTACAAACAAGGACTTCTTATGGTTAGAATGGCCGTAATTATGGCTTTTGCCGATGGTTCCGTATCTGAAGATGAACTTTTAACAATCAAAGAAGTTATTTGGGACATGGATTGGTTATCTAGCATGGAGAAAAGGAGCTTATTTGCAAAAGCGAACTATCTAATTACTCCTGGATTGGCAATTGATGAGAGAACAGCTACATACAATAAAATTTCACTTAATAGAGAAATCTTGGTTAAGAAAGTCTCTGAGCTCAGCCAGAAATCAGCATCATTTATAATTCAGGTCGCTCAAGATGTAGCAATTGCTGATGGATTTTTAGATAAGGGTGAAATATCGTTACTCCAAGATATTTATAGAGTACTCGAAATGTCCGTTCGTTCAGTACAGGGTGATCTAACGCGGCATGCGGCAAAAAAACACCTGTATGTTACTAGTGGCTCAGTTAAAAATAGAAATGAAGATTTAATTCCAGAAACTGAAATGGGTGAGATTGAGGATGTTTTAGGCGACTTACTCTTAGATTTTGATGAATTCTAATATGGGGTTAAAGGCACTAAATCTTCCTATATCTATAACTACTGGTTATCAAAGCCCTGTAGAAGAATATTTCACTCCCGTGTTAAAAAACTCTATTACATATGATGTGGCGGTCGGCTATTTTACCTCTGGATGGTTAAGAGATACTGCTGAAGGTATGGCTGAATTTGCACTAGCTGGAGGTATTAGTCGGTGGATTATTTCACCACAACTAGCCAAAACGGATGCTCAAAGCATTATTAATTCAACGGATAACCTTGCGTTAAAGGATGACTCATACTACGAACGTGAGCTTATTGAAGTAATAGACTCTTTACAAAGCAATGCTCAGAGTGAGCTATGCTCACTCATCTCCGCAGGGATTTTACAGTTTCGTATTGCCGTCCCTTTAAATAAGACCTCAGGAATGTTCCATGCAAAACTTGGTGTTTCGTGCGACTCTGATGGAGATAAAGTTGCATTTAGTGGCTCATATAATCTGACTGCGGCAGCTAAATCTAATTGGGAACATTTAGATATATTCAAAAGCTGGCAGAAAGGAGATGAAGAAAGAATTGTGAGATTAGAGCAGCGATTCGACGCCTTGTGGAATAACAACGATCCTAGTTACAAAGTATTTATACCTAGCCACTCGCTTACCAAGTTAATAAAAAAGAAAGCAAATAAACAAACTGTTTCTTACTTTCTCGCCCAAAGGAAAGATGAGAAAACAGATGAGTTTACTCTTAGAGAGTATCAAAAAAAAGCTATTGAAAGTTGGGGTAAGAATAGTGGTCGTGGCACTTATGATATGGCGACAGGATCTGGTAAGACTGTTACGGCATTAGCGACAATCAAAAGGCTAATTTCGAATATCGTCGAAGATAAAAAAAAGCCTCTTTTTATTGTAATTGTTTTACCTCTAAAACACCTTTTAGAGCAATGGGCGGATGAAGCAGAAAAGTTTGGGTTTCACCCCGTAAAATGTTATGAAACCAGTAGTATCTGGCGCGAAAGCCTTGCTACACGCATTGGAACATTAAATGTTACTGGAAGTGGTTATGTGGTGGCATTAGTAACAAATGCTACTTTTAGCTCAAATGCTTTTCAAGCAGTAATAAACCAAATTAAGGTTCCCTTTTTATTAGTGGCCGACGAGGCCCATAACCTTGGAACACCTGCTACTCTAGATTTATTACCAGAAAATGCCAATTTTAGACTGGCACTATCTGCTACGCCTGAGCGTCACAATGATGCCAAGGGTACACAAGCACTATATGATTATTTTGGTGAGCCTGTTATTCAGTTCACATTGGAAGATGCCATTAACTCTGGGTTTTTATGCCCTTATGAATATCACCCACATTTATGTTTGATGTCTGAAAGTGAATATGAAGAATATATCGAGATATCTGACGAAATAGCCATTGAAGCTGAAAAAAGCAAAGTGAAAGGTGATAGAACTAAGCGACACTCTCAGTTATTAGGAAAACGCACTGACCTTATTTCTGGCGTTGATAGTAAATTAGATGTTTTAGAAGAGTTGCTTATAAAACAGAAAGAAAAGAGTAACCTTGCCTATACATTAGTCTATTGCGGGAGCCGTAGAGGGGAAAATAATGAGAGGTATATTGAACGCACAGTCAAGCTGATTGGTAAGCTAGGGATCAAAACAAGAAAATTTACTGCTGATGAAAGTATGGAAGATAGGCGCGAAATTCTAGACCTCTTTGCCAAGGGTGAACTTGAGTCAATAGCAGCGATAAAATGTTTGGATGAAGGTGTGGATGTGCCAGTCACTCGTATTGCCTATATTCTTGCTTCGACATCTAACCCAAGAGAATATATACAACGCCGTGGAAGGGTTTTACGTAAGGCCGATGGAAAGGATATGGCTGTAATCCATGATTTTATAGTTGCACCACCATCTAGTAAAAATAGAGAAAATGATATTGTACTTAGGGAGCTCGACAGAGCTCATGAATTTGCATCTTTAGCATTAAATATTGATGAATGTGGATCGATTCTTCAAGGGCTAGAAGAAGAATATGGAGTAGAAGAGTGAAACCAAATGACATAATACAATCGCTATCAAAAAGTGAGCAGCGAGTACTAAATGCAGTATTGGAAATTGAGAAGCGTAACTTACATATTGATGAAATCAAACGTAACTCAAGAACTGAAAAAGAAATAATCTCAAATATTATTAATGTTATAAATAAGGCCGTTGACGATGCTGATTGAGTCAATACATATAAGTAATTTTCGACAATTCTATGGTTCAATAGACATTGAAATGTCTACTGAACCAGGAAAAAATATTACGGTGGTTCACGGTGCTAATGGCAGTGGAAAAACATCCTTACTTAATGCTTTCAAATGGTGCTTTTATGGGGTTACTGATTTTGATACATTTAACGAACATATTCTTAATGAAGCAGCAATAGAGAAAAGTGATGATGGAGAAATTATTGCCCTAAAAGTTTCTGTAAAATTCCAGCACGAAAATCGACGTTATGGAGCAACAAGATCCCAGAAATTTGTACGTCTAAATGGAATTAAAGCTGAGTCAATTACAGAATCAGAATTTACTTTAGATATTACTGGAGATGATGGTCAAACGCTACGGTCAAGAAATCCAAATCTAGATCTACGATCAATACTACCATTAGACCTTCAGCCATATTTCTTCTTTAATGGGGAGCGAATTGAGCATATTGCTGGTGTTAATCAAGGGGTTCAAATTCAAGAAGCCATTCGAAAGCTGATGGGACTTGAACTTGTCGATAGAGCAGTCGAACATGTTGGTAGGGTTAAAAATGAATATCGAAATTTTGTACGAAATTCGGCAGGACTATCAGAAGAACAAAAAGAATTACATGATCTGATTCAACGGCTTGAAGAAGAAAAGCAGCAATACGATGATGATTTTTTAAACGCTAAGCGTGAAGAATCTTTAGCTAAAAATAAGATAACTGATATTGAACGCCAACTTAAAAAGTTCGAAAAATCACGAGACTTACAAGAAAGACGGGATGAACTAGAACTTAGGGTTAATAGCAATAACGAACAACTTAGTCGTATAAAGAGTAAACAAAAAGTATTAATTGATGAAGGGGCATTCCTTGTCCTATCTTCTGATATGTTTGTAAAATGTAGTGCATTAGTTGACGATAACCGAAAAAAAGGAATCCTACCATACGGGATAAAAGAACAGTTTATTGATGACCGTATTGAGTTAGGAAGTTGTATTTGTGGCACTACCATCACCCCAAATAGTCAAGAGCATAAATGTTTACTTGAAGTTAGAAAAACTGCAGGAACGGATAATCAGGAGTCAGTTTACACATGCGTATCGGCACTTCTAAATGGACAAGAAGAAATAGTTGAACGATTCAATAGAGACTACAAGGAATATTCTGAAGATCTTGGTCGAATTACTATAGATACCGAAGAAGCAAGAAAAGAATTTAATGAAATTAGTGCTCAGCTAATACAGCTTGATGATAAGAAAATAACACTTTTGGAAGCAGAGCATCTTAGGACTACTAATCACCGTGATAATGCAGTTAGTGATAAAGGGATTGCCCAAAATAGCTCCATAGATGCGGTAGCTAAATTGGATGACTATAACAAACGTCTTATCAAACTTGAAGATGACCAAGCAAGGCAGACTAGTACAAATAGGCGTATGTCATTAGCTACAGTAATAGCTGAAACACTAACAGAATTAAGGGAATCATTATCTGATCAGGTAAGAGTCGACTTGTCAGCTCGAGTGGATGAGATCTTCCAATCAATCATTCGAAAACCGATAAGAGCAATTATAGATGACGAATATAGACTACAGATTCTGAAAAAGTCTACATCAGGTGAGGAGCACCCTGTCAACGAACAATCTACAGGTGAAAGACAAGTTACCAGTCTAAGTTTTATTTCAAGTATTATTTCCTTGGCAAAGGAGAAGCATAGTAAAAGATCAACATTTTTCCAGGGTGGACTATATCCATTAGTTATGGATTCTCCATTTGGTTCTCTCGATGATGATTATCGTGAGAAAGTAGCCCAAAACATTTCAGTCCTAGCTGAACAAGTAATTATATTTGTTTCAAATTCACAATGGGAAGGTAAAGTTAAACTTGCATGTAGTGACCGTGTTGGTAAGTCATATAAATTAATATACCACTCACCCAAAAAGCCAAAAAGTGGAAATAATGCCTATACTGTTCATTCAGGTAATGGACTCGAATACTCAACGATAGAAGAGGTATTATTATGAATGGTTACCGTGTAAAGAGACCGAAAGAATATGATGAATTATTGAACTTATTAAAAGATAAAGATCTGGGAGTCTTTTCAACCTTAAAATCAGCTCTTGTTTTTGCTGCAGCAATTGGTTTTAAGAAGAAATTAAGGCTTGAGTTTTCTGAAAGTGCTGAACCGATTGTATTTACTCTTTTTAATGAGCTTACGGAAAGACCTTTCATATATTCATTAGCTTTGACCGAATTCAATGATGTTAGTTATCTTCAAGAAGATGGTTTTGAAGATATGATGAAAGTTTTTGAAGAATATGCAGCTGGTGGACTCCGTTACCTTGATAGTACTCTTGATAAGGCCAACGTAAAAGAGTCAATTGAAGGAATTCTGAACGAGAGAGATGACCACGACTTAATTACAGATATTGCTACCGATTGGTAAATTTCTCATGCAGTGTACTTACAGAAGTAGAAATCAACAGAAAATAACAAAGCTATAACTTATTACTCAGAATACATCCTCCAGCTTGATTATCCATCGAGTATCGCAAATTAAAAGTCAGGATATTAATGTTTTGTTTAATCTTGGCAATAAAAAAGAGAAGGAAAATTTAATGAGTAGTATTCGGGGACTTGAAAAATATTCATTATATATGGATGGAGATAAGAATATCATGAAGATGAAAGATGAAGGTTATTGGGAACTATTATGATGTATTTATTGGGGCCAAGGGAACATATTTATGGGAAATAAGAGTCCTGGAGTTTTCCAAGTTGCCTTTGATTATGTCAAGGCTAATTCTCAATGGTCAATAGATAATCCCTTATATTATTGGTATTTTTTTATTTTTATTGTGTTTGGGACAGCAGGTATATGGCTTGACTTTGCTTTTCCATCACCTGGAGTTGAACGTGGTTTGTGCTTACTGAAAGAGGTGCTGGCTTTTTCTCCTTTACTTACATTCTCAGCCCCAATAATTGTTGCGATTTTGGCCAAGCATATACTTATAGGATTTAGTGGTGATCATGAAGGTTATCCGATTAAGACTCTTCGAACATTTTGTTTTTTCTATTTTCTTTTAGTTGCTGTTCTTTTTGTTGTTGGTTTCTCTTCTGCAAATGGTGGAGCAAGCTGGTATTCCGGTATCGCGGTGATATTGTTGCTCATCTTTCAGTTTTTTTATGGAGCAAAAGATAAAGATTATGAAGATGTTAGTTTAGATGTGTCGGTCAGAAACAGTAGTAATAAAAAAGATGATCTAAAGGGAGATGGTTATGAATAATTTGGTTTATCCTCTGAGATTTCCTTTAATTCAGGTTGGTCGGCAAACGATAGGAGTTTTTTATGCTGCCTCTATTCCTGCAAGTTTACTTTGTAAAGTAGCGTTTTCAGTTAAGGCTATATACTCAGAAGGAGCTTTAACAGGCACACAAAGAAAGATTAAAGAAGAGCGAACATCATTAATTGCCGATTATATCGATAGTAAGAACTGTGCCTTTCCTAATTCAGTTATATTGGGGGCGAATTTCACAGAAAGCGGGGATTATATTGATAGTCTAAAAAGTCAGTGGAGTGTGGAAACTGAAGAGCTAGATAATGGTATGAAGAGTTATACTTTAGTCATCCCTTCTGAGGAAAAGGCTGTGTCTATTATTGATGGTCAACATCGATTAGATGGTTTTAGAAAGCATTTCAGTAGAAAAGGTTCTCCCACTGATATGGACTTACTATGCTCAATTTTCTTTGACACTCCCTCTCCTGTTCAGGCTGAAATATTCGCCACAATTAATTATAATCAGAAGCCAGTCGATAAGAGTTTAGCGTACCAGTTATTCGGATACTCTTTGGATAAAAAATCTAGCACAGAATGGGAACCCGATAACCTAGCTTTACATATTGCTCGGATATTTGATAAAGAAGAAGATTCACCATTTTATGGAATGATAAAATCTGGAGCTATTGAGAAAGGTATGCCAAGAGAGAGTAGGCATGGTTTTATATTGTCAACTGCGGCCATTGTTGAGGGAGTAGTAAAATTATTTAGTTCAAACCCTATCAAAGATCGTTATAAAATTAATAAGAAATCTCTTTTTGAAAAAGGACGAGATAGAATTAAAAACGAGCGTTCATCTGCCCCACTACGAAAGCTTTATATTCAGAATCAAGATAGAAAAATATATGATATTGTCTCAAATTTCTTTGAGGTGGTCATGGATGAAATTGTAAGTCCATCAGTCGATGATAGTAAAATAAGATCTACTATAGGTATATTGGCTTTATTTGATCTACTCAAGCATGTACTGCAATGTCAAAAAGAATTAGAAGCTAGTAAAGGGTATTTTTCTAATTTGATTAAACCTTGTGAACAGATTGATTTTTCGAATGAATACTTTAGTGCGGCGGGTATTGGTAGAGGGCGTATCAGAAACGCATTAATGATGGCGTTAGAAATAGATAGTGATCATCATCGCAAAGTTATTGACCGAATAAAACCTAAAACGAAGGATGCAATTAATAAAATTATATTTAAATATTGAAACTTATTAGGATCATTTCTTTAGCCTTTATTTCTAATAACTTTTTTTAAATTCAAATTCTACTGGAGAATAATCCCCATAGTAATCGAAAAAATCAATGTCTTGTTCACGAAGCTTGATTTTAATTCGCTCAGTTAGTAATGGTACTTGCTTGTCCCAATCATCAAATACCATTAGTGTAACTTTGCCGCTGTGAATGTGAGCTTTGATTAGGCTTACCTCCTCTAGATCTCCATATAGTTGTAAAGCACAGCCTATATATATTCGAAGAATTACAGGGCAGTCATTCAGATATTTCTTATGGATAATTAGGTCATGGTTACCATTTAAAGTACTTTTGGGAAGTATTTTGTTGGCCTCAATACAAGCAGCTTGAATATTCTCTGTGTTGGATATGCTGAATAGGTTGTTTTTTCCTTCATCTCGTGCTTGAGTGTATTTTCCGAAATGTTCCTTTATATCCCGTTTTAGGTTTTCTGGCATTCTGGTATAAGCTTCACGCTTACTAAAGAAGCTTAGAGCGAAGTATACGAGAAGATCTTCTCTACGCCTTTGGTTTGCCACCTTAAAGTCTTCTTCATTAAAGAACTGCAAACATAAATGAAATGCTTTATTGACCGAGCCTGTAGCTTGAGTGGTAATCCCCCCGAAAAATAATTGAAGTCAAAAGTGGAATTTTCTCTTATGCTTAACAGCAGGAGAGCATTCATGA
>ENA-OSET01002668-OSET01002668.1-sediment-metagenome-genome-assembly--contig:-NODE-2668-length-16984-cov-4.230023_pt1 | contig 16984 bp, 16 predicted proteins | sample MGYA00237882_ERZ534229 | MGnify/ENA primary metagenome ERZ534229 (study PRJEB26408, sample SAMN06266212) | sediment metagenome | isolation source: Hudson Canyon methane seep mesocosm | place... | reverse complement strand
CATTCTACCAGAAGATGCCCCATCTCGGCGGTAGGAATAAAACCGGTCTTTCTCTGAATAGGTGCAAAAGTCACCACCATAAATAGCCTTCACACCAAGACTATTTAATTGTATGCGAGCTAAGGCATATAAGTCGGCCATCCATTTCTTGTTTTTTGGATAGGGTGTAGGGGAGGATATAAAGGCACTCTTAGCATCAGGAGACTTTTCGATAAAGGCTTGACGCACTTCCTCGCCCACTTCAAAGTGTTTTTGGCTTATGGCGGGGCCAAGCCAAGCAATTACTTGTTCAGGCTGCTTAAAGCGCCCAATAGCCTTGAGTAATATTCCTTCACTCAAACCTTTCCAGCCGGCGTGGATAGCAGCTACTTTAGTGCCATCAGCTGAACAAAGTAGCACTGGCAGGCAATCTGCTGTCATCACAATACACGCTAAGTCAGAGTGCTCTGTTTCGCAACCATCTGCTGTGTGTGTGACACTTGAATGATCGGGGACACTGACAATTTTTTGTCCATGGATCTGATGGAGCCAGCATAAATTATTATTCGCTAGGTTGATGTTCTCAGCTAAAGCAGCGCGATGCTTTAAAACCGTTTCTTGATTGTCGCCGACATGTAAAGCGACATTAAAATTGCTGTAAGCTGATTCGGGTACTGCATTTGTTTTACAGGCTCCTCTAGTTGTGACAAGTGCATGCACATTGTCAGGAGCCGGCCAATTAGGGTATATCCAATCTTCAAACATTAGCTTTTAGTTTCGGCTAGATTAGATAATAAACTTTGCATGTCATCGGGTAGCTCTGATTCCCAGCTCATTTCTTCTTGCGTCTTTGGGTGGATTAAAGTAATTTTTTTTGCATGCAGCGCCTGCCTACCAAAATTTTGTAACTCTTCTTTTAGTTCACTTGATACACCTGGTGGTAATTTGAATCGACCGCCATATGTTGAATCACCAATTATGGGGCGTTTTATGTGTGACATATGGACACGGATTTGGTGGGTGCGCCCGGTTTCAAGTTTCACTCTGATATGCGTATGGGCAGGAAACCTTTCTAAAACTCGATAGTGGGTAACCGCTTTTTTTCCAAAAGGCGTGACGGCCATCTTTTTTCTGTTTTTTGTACTTCGGGCAATGGGTTCGTTGATTGTACCGCCTGACGTCATCACGCCCGCTACGACAGTTTCATATTCCCTGCCCATTTCACGAGACTGTAATTGCTCTACGATATGCGCATGGGCGGTTAGTGTTTTTGCGACAACCATTAATCCGGTGGTGTCTTTATCCAAACGGTGAACAATGCCTGCACGAGGAACAGCTTCAATGTCAGGAAAATGATACAGAAGTGCATTCACCAAAGTGCCTGTATAATTACCGACAGCAGGGTGAACGACCATATTAGTTGGCTTGTTGATAATAATGATATCGTCATCTTGATAGACGATATCGATATCAATGTTTTCAGCTTTCCAATCGCCCTGACTTTCTAACTCTGCTTTGACCTCGATCAGATCATTGACCTTGATTTTTTCTTTAGGTTTCAGTTGTTGACCATTAATAATGATCTTGCCTTGCTTGATCCATTGTTGAAGTTTTGACCGGGAATAATCGGGCATTAGTTCAGTCATGACATGGTCAATACGTTTGTCAGATAGCTCCAAAGGTACAACAAAATCGGCTTCAACAAATTGGCTCATAAGTAGGTTTGCCTTAAAGACTAGTGGCCTAGCGTGATGATGAAAGTAAACCCATACTAATTTTTCATACACGCTAAAAGCATTTTATGGAATAATGGCAGCATTATAACCTCTCTGGGCGAGTCTCAGGCGATAAACTCTATTTAAATTCACCTTGTAAGGTCTTATGCGCTTAAATATTTTCTTAGTTATTTATATTATCATTAGTTTAAACCTTGTCGGCTGCAGTTCTGCACCCAAAAAAGAATCCACTGAGCAAGAGCTTTATGAAGCGGCAAAGCGTTCAATAAAAATCAAGAATTTTTCACAAGCCACCATCGCTTTAGAAGAGTTAGAAGCAAACTTTCCTTTTGGGCGATATGCAGAACAGGCTCAATTAGATCTGATTTATGCGCGCTATAGTGGTTTAGATCTAGAAGGCTCTAAGCTAGCAGCTGACCGTTTTATTCGCCTTCACCCGCAAAGTCCAAGTGTAGATTATGCTTATTATGTCAGAGGAATTGCTAATTACAATTTGGATGTCGGTGTTTCCAGTCAATACATAACGGCTGTTGATGTTAGCTCTCGTGACCCAGGTAATATGAGAACAGCTTTTAAAGATTTTTCTGAATTATTACTGCGTTTTCCCGATAGCCCCTATGCTTCTGATGCCCAGCAAAGAATGGTACAGATTCGTAATCGCTTAGCTGCATATGAGCTTCATGCCGCCAGATACTATATAAAAAGAGAGGCGTACATAGCAGCGGCGAACAGGGCAGCTTACATTGTTAAAAATTTCCCTAACACCCCTTCGGTTGAAGAGTCTTTAATTATGATGGTGGAGCTATATCGTGAATTGGGTCTAGAGTCACAAGAAAAAGACGCGCTGACAGTATTAACAGAGAACTACCCTAATGGCTTGGGTTTTGATAAAGATGGTCATTTTCAAACTATTCATAAACTCAAACAAAAACGTAGTTTGCTGAGTGTTATCAGTTTTGGTCTGTTTGATTGAAATGACTGAATAAGGAGAAGATGTAGTGGATTTGCGACAAACAATAATTGCTGAAATGAAAGTTAAGACGGTTATTCAGCCAGAAGTTGAAATTCAAACACGAGTAGATTTTATAAAAAAAACGCTCAGTTCAACAGGCCTAAAGACATTAGTCCTGGGGATTAGTGGCGGTATTGACTCCTGTACTTGTGGGAAACTGGCTCAAATAGCCGTTGAACAATTGAATACTGAGTTAAAAACTAATAGTTATCAGTTTGTGGCTATCAGGCTGCCATATGGCGAACAAGCGGATGAAGCGGATGCGCAGGCATCGATTGATTTTATTTCTCCAGCGAAATCACTGTCGGTTAATATCAAATCTTCTGCTGATGCATTGCATACTGAAGTGTTAGGGGCATTAATGAATACTCATGCTTTGCCAGAAAATGACGCTCAGCAAGATTTTGCAAAAGGAAATGTCAAAGCGAGAACGCGAATGGTCGCGCAATACGACGTGGCAGGGATCTTGGGCGGTTTGGTTTTAGGGACCGATCATTCGGCTGAAAATATTACCGGGTTTTATACTAAGTATGGTGATGGCGCTGTCGATTTAGCACCCCTATTTGGCTTAAATAAACGACAAGTAAGGTTACTAGCTAAAACGTTGGGTGCCCCAGAGAATATTATAAATAAGGCGCCTACAGCTGACCTGGAATGCAATGAACCAGGTAAAAAAGATGAAGATGCGCTTGGTATTTCTTATGATCAAATTGATGATTTTTTAGAAGGGAAGGAGGTAGCAATAGAGGTTGCTGAAAAATTAATCAATATATATCAACGCACTCAGCATAAACGTCAGGAAATCCCGACGCTATACAATTAGTAACTTTCTGTTCAGGCTCAACCGGGAAAGCTAAAAAAGTACAGAAGAGTCATCTTCATCTCTTGGCTTTAGTCCTCGGATTTTGACGCGGCGCTCTTCTGAGCTTTGAATATTTTCTATTTGTAATTTATTTAACTTATCAAGAATACTTTCCGATAGATTATTGATGTCGCTATCGGTGACCGTTTGAAGGTTGGAATGTTGCATTGCTTCGCTATTTAATTCTATTATCGCATCCGCTGAGTTTTTAGATTGCTCTTCTGTTTTGGACTGCTCTTCCATAGAGAACCTAATCTTGTTTGCTAATTGAAGAATGTGTTCAATTGCACTTTCTGTTTTTTGCAGGCCTTCCCTTGATGACTGAGCATTTGATACGGTGACGTTTATTTCGTCTCGACTCGTTTGCATGACCTTGGATACAGTATGGGTGCCATTATGAATGCTTTCGACAATTTCTTTAACTTCTTCAGCCGACCCATGCGTTCGTTCTGCTAAAGACCTAACTTCATCCGCGACAACAGCAAAGCCTCTACCTTGTTCACCAGCTCTAGCTGCTTCAATAGCAGCATTTAATGCTAATAAATTTGTTTGTTTCGCAATGCCGGTGATTTCTTCAATTATTTTGGTTATTTTTTCACTATCGTCACGTAAGTTTGAAAGTACACTGTTGGAGTCGTCAATATGTTTTTCAACGGTATCAATAGAGTTAATCGTTTGCGTCAGATGACTGCCAAAATCCTGTATGTCAGTTCCCATTTCGGATATGTTGCCATTGATTTCGGATATGTCGTGTTCAATATTTTCAGTCGCAGCTACCATGTTATTGATCGCAGTGCTTAAAACACTGCCATGATGTGCTTGCATGACGGTATTTTGGTTCATTGCACCGTAGGTTTCTGCTAGTTCTTTACTCATGGGCGTTAAGCGGGATATGCACTTATGAAGCTCTCTAATTACTCCTTCTGTCTTGGTGAGACGTTCATTAATAACGGTGTACAAGTCTGCATAATTACCATTAGCTTCTTCCACATCGAGCCGGACTGAGAAATTTACTGATTTGGTGTCTTTAACACTAAGCTGCGCGACACACTTTTCAATCGGGGTACGAATTAAAATTTTGTACCAAAAGAAAGCAAGAGCAAAACAAATAAGGCAAAGTAAAACCCTGACGGCGATATGAATGGTTGACCCTGATGCGATTAAGGCTAAATCGATTAAGGGGTAAGCCAGTACGATAGTAAGTAATAAAAATATACTTTTTGAATTTGAATCGGTCATTAAATTACTTTCTTTAGGCTTTGACGTTTTAGAGGGAAAACTTAATCACTAACTACTTATAATAATAGATAAAAAACTCATTATTTCTAGCTGATTATTGTAAGCAGACAGATTTAATTTGAATGTAGAGAGCGATTAATTCGTGATGTAAATATTTATTCGCTAGAGCTGGATAGGGATTGGATGTCGTGGAGTATGGTGAAAATACTTACAGCTGAACATTTTCAGCTGTAAGTATTAAATTTTATTGTCTATTTGTGGGTTATCAACACTCTTTGCTGACACGCATTCTAATTGTATCTAATAAACTGTCGTCCCGCTCATACTCTGTGATCAATTCATCGAAAGCATCAAAGTTATCATCATTCAGGCCAAATTTTTCTTCAATTCGCATTAATTCGAACTCTTTCTTTTCAACGTCTCCAGAGGCTTTGATATCTGCACATTGATAAAGCACGCTGTAATCTGAAAACTGTATTTTAGTCATGAGCGGTTGTGCCCATGTATTGGTGGATAAAAGGACTAAGGAAATACTTAACATGAGGGTTAAGGATTTGATCATAAATTCTCCAATATAAAATTTATTAAATATGCCTAAATGACGCGAGATATTATAGCGAGGCCTATTATATTAAGTGTTATTTTTGTCGTTGATATTGTTATTAAATCGTTACAAAAGGTAAGTTTTTGCGTATTAAACTGCAGAATGGTCTGAAGTTTTCCAGAAAAAGAACTAGTCAGCAAAGTAAAAAATTTCATATGATGAGTTAACTTATAAGAAGGATAGAATTTAGATGACATTACTTATTTTAGGTCTGGCAATTTTTTTTGGGATACATTCACTTTCAATATTTAGAGAGAAGCGTGAAATACTAATTAATAAAATAGGGGCATTACCATATAAGGGCTTGTTTTCAGTGGTCTCTATTTTAGGTTTTGTTTTACTGGTTATCGGTAAAGGTAGAGCAGAGTTTATTCATATTTGGCAGCCGCCGGTTATATTGGCAATGGTGACGAAGCTTCTCATGTTGTTTGCTTGGATTTTGATGGTGGCAGCGTATATTCCGTCTAATGCTAAACGTATTATCCGACACCCTATGCTGCTGTCAGTTAAGTTGTGGGCCTTGGCGCATTTATTGATCAATGGTGATCTTGCATCAATTATTCTGTTTGGTTCTTTTCTTGCCTATGGAGTGATTGCCATGATTAGCGCAAATAAACGATCAGAGTGGCTGAAGCCTGATCCAAAACCCTTCTATATGAATATTGTCGTGATTGTCGTTGCGCTTGCTGTTTATGTCGGTGTTGCTATGCACCATGCACAACTATTTGGTGTGGCGGTTATATGATTTTAGTGTTTATTCTATTTTGCTTATTATCGACTGCCTTGACGTTCAACGTTGTACGTCCTGTCTATCATCACCCTAAAATGATTGTTCCCAGTTTCTTTTTTGGCTGGTTAGTGGGTGAATTGGCGCTGCATGTTGTTATTGTTGAGGCCGTTATTGTTTTTCTTTTTGTTTGTTTTGGTGTTGTATCGGGGTTTTGGGCGGGTATTGGGCTTATGCTCTGTATTAGCTCATGGATGATTCTTATCTACCACTATTACTCAGGTTATAAAGCTAAAGTGTTAATGGATAGTATTGTCTCCCCACATCGGGATAAAGACGAGTTGAATGCCTGGAGTCGGCATTCTGAACTTGATACTACTCGGTACATAAAGCCTTTTTCTAGCTGGCGGGATGAAGATGTCGAAGTTTTAAAAGATATTATTTATCAAGAAATTGATGGCTTTAGATTAAAGTTAGATATTCGAAGACCAAAAAACAAGCTTAGCGAAAATGCTTCACAGCCTGTGCTTTTTCAGATTCATGGTGGCGCTTGGACCCGAGGTTATGGCAGTAAAAATGAGCAAGGCGTGCCACTAATGACCGAACTGGCAAAACGCGGCTGGGTATGTGTCTCAATAGATTACCGACTTTGTCCTCATGCTAAATTTCCAGACCACATAATTGATTGCAAACGAGCCTTGGTTTGGGTGAAAGAACATATCTCAGAGTATGGTGGTGATCCTGAATTTATTGTTGCGACGGGCGGTTCTGCGGGTGGGCATTTATCTGCTTTGTTGGCGATCAGCGCGAACAAACCTGAATTCCAACCTGGGTTCGAAGAAAAAGATACTCGTGTTCAAGGTTGTGTACCTTTTTATGGCATTTATGACTTGATGGATGAGCAGAGGCTTCAACTAAGTTTGGCTTTAGGTACACTTTTAGAAGAAAGTATTATTAAGCAATCAAAGCAGGAAAATCCCGCCTTGTATGAGGTGATGTCGCCTATCAATCATATCCACAAAGATGCACCTCCTTTTCTGTTGGTACATGGTGATAAAGATTCCTTAACCTGTTTAGCTGAAGCGCAATACTTCGCAAGCCGATTAGATGAAGTCTCTGAACAGACTGTAGAGTTTGCCGAAGTAGCAGGTGCTCAACATGCCTTTGATGTATTTTCATCTTTAAGAAGTGATTATGTGTTGATGGGCGTGGCAGAGAGGCTATCCCAATGGCATCGAGATTTTGAAAGAAACTAATTGTTAATATGAATGTGGCGACACTATGTGTCGCTTCGACCGTTAGTATGACTCCCGTAGTTTTAAAAAACAGTTTGAATCAACTGATTTGAACAAATTTTATTTCAGGAGCCATAACATGTTTAAAGTTAATGCATTCACACAAAAAGGTACTAAATTCCGTTTCAGAATCAAGAGCAATAATATTCATGACGTCCGAGATAATTTGAAAGTTATCTTTTCAGGGCAAAATATGCGCCTTGTGTTGGTTGAACCGGTTTAATGGTTTCTAGTTATGAAAATGTAGGCGTCAGTTTATTTTCAGAGGAATAGCGAACTTCGTTATTTGAAATATTGCTTTTTGTCCTATTCCTGATGTTGAAAATGACGCCTATCAATAAAAACCCAACAAACAGATTTGCATAACGTGCATAAAATAGTATGTCGCCAAAGAGCGTACCTTCCAGAATGTAGTAAAATACACCTGTTGGAAGCTGTATAAAGAGCAAACTGAAGCAGAAAAGTTTTTCTAATGAACTTCGTGGCTTTAGGGCGAAGGCCATTAAGAAAAAAGCAAAGTATGATAAGTGCCATTTAAGCATGCTCGAGACCATTTGTTCTTTAATCTCTAATGGTTCGATAGCCAGGCCGTATTCCAGACCGGAAAGCATGGTGATGATATGAAAATTTTCTAAAAAATCTAGTGCCCCAGCTGTGAGTCCACAGGCTAAAATTATATATAAAAGCTCTTTTGTGGTTTCATCTTCCTTTTTTAATTGCATAACGATGAGAATAATAACGCTGGTATAAAGGGCAATAAAGATATTATCCAGGCCGATAATGGTGCGAATGGGAAAGGCTTGAGCTAACAGGTCATTGCTATATTGGTTTATGGTATTGACCAATTCAAAATGCTGTTGCGAAGCACCCACTGAAATGCCAATTAGAACCATGAGTAATAGTAGCAAGGCGGCGCTGGTAGAAAGCAGTAAGATAGGGTGTAACTTCATTGGGTAATCCTCCATTAATAAGTTGTTTGACTTTACCCATGGTCTTAACGAAATGCCTTAACCTAGGTTAATATTAATAATGAATTCTATTTAAAGGCTAGAATGGGAAAAACTAAAAGAGATGTAGCTACTAATGAACTTCGTGTAGCGTTGAGTCAAATATCACCTCTCACGAGTGATGCATGGGAGGCGTTAGAACCCTATTGGGAGTTCAAATCCTTAGCGCAAGGGGAGTGCCTGCACACAATTGGTGAGCCTGCGACATTAATGGCCTATGTTATTGAAGGCTCGTTAAGAGAATACTTCTTGACCTTAGATGGCATTGAGTTCAACAAGTCCTTTGTGTTTTCAGGTGAATTTGCGGGCTCGCTTTTTGACTTAATGCGAGATGAGGTTTCTACTGCCTCAGTTCAGGCAATCAAGCCCTGCTTATTGCTAGTAGCTCCTTATGATTTAATGCAGGGTCTTTATGATCAATTCGACTGTTTTCAGCGAATGGGGCGGCTTATAGTTGAGCAGCTCTTTCTAAAAAAAGCACGTCGGGAGTATGAGTTTTTAACGATGGATGCCCAAAGTCGCTACCTTTCTCTAGTCGAAGAGAATCCCCGTTGGGAGCAAGAGTTGCCTCAATATCAATTAGCGTCTTACCTTGGTGTTACGCCAGTTGCTTTGAGCCGAATTCGATCTAGAGTGAAAAGCGAACAACAATCTTAGTTATAATTTCCTCTGATACTATCTAGTTCTTGCAGAATATCGTTGCGCACTTTTTCAGGGGAGACAACGGTGGCTTGTTTTCCAAGTGATAGGATCCAGTTTTTTAACTGGATAGTTCTTCTTATTTGCGCGTTTAATTGCCAGTGGGTGGCATCAATTTGTATTAGCTGTTGTTCCGGGCTGATAGGGCTCTCAGTAATGTCTGATATTAAATTACTTTCTGAGGGCACATTCAGTTGTAGTACTAGAAGATATTCACTTGCATCCTGATGATCGAGTAATACATCCATTTTCCCTGAATCGAGATACTGTTTTAACTGAAATGTTTCGGGCACTTTATTATCATATCGGCTCAGAGTAATGTCTGAAATTTTGTGTACAAGAAAGCTACGAAAATCTTGTTCGTCTAAATCGCAAGTATCGTGTTTTTTGCCAATCAGATAGAGTTTGGGTAATAAAATAGCCACTCCATAAGGGTGAATGTTATATTCTTTTAAGCTGCCTTTCGTCTGATATGAAAAACTGAGTCGCTTTCCCTTTAATATTGCATGGTAAATGGTATCAAGTATCGTTACCTTGAAAGAAGGGGCTTGTAAACGTTGACCTCGTTGAAAAAACTCAACAGAGTTACTTAGTCTTTGATAATGGTTGGCACTTAACTTTTGATCGCTTTTATGCAATTTTTCTTCGGCATTAAGGAAGATCCGCTTAAGTTCCTCTTGAGTAGTTGAAGGTAAGACTTGTTTTAGGTGCTTTTGAGAAACAGACAAGGCAAGCGCCATAAACGCGGGCATTTTCTCAAAGTCATAATTAAGTTGTTGGTAGGGCTCTAATCGCCAAAGCTTACTTTTACCTTGACCAGCAGATAGTGATAAGCCGAAGTCATTATCAAACTCGTTCGACTCAATTTCATCACCCAGTAAAAACGCTAGATCGCGCTGTATCAGCCGGAATTGACTTTTTGTTTTGCTAGCTGACTGATCCAGGTAAGCGGTGTCAATTAGATGTTGTAGAATTTCATCTGTGCCGATGGTGTTATTGGTTAAGCGTAAAAAGTTTAAAATTTCCAGGCGGCGTAAAAATGTTTTCATCTCTTTAAATCTCTCACACCTATAGAAACAGGGTCCTTACTAAACCGACAAAGCTTACAAACAACAAAACACAGCCCATGATACGATAAAAAACCACCGAGTCGGTATTTTGCAGCTTTTTGTGAAATTTTAAGCCTAATAGATGGCCTAGCCCGGCACAGGGTAATAGCCACAGCTGGTGGATTAATTGAAACTCTACATTGAGATATATAAAAGCGGCAATTTTAATACCCACCAGGATAAACCAGAGGGCGAAAAGGGTGTCACGTAATTGGTGCTTGCTCACATGGCTGGCGAACACGGCTGCCAAAAGAGGTGCGCCAATTAGAGACGTGCCGCTAACATATCCGCCGAGCATCAGGAAGGTGATATCTAGCCATTTATGATTGCTGGTAAAAGGTTTATCTAAAATATACGAAACCGCATAGACCGAAACAATTGAGAAAATTATGATGCCCATGACAGTGGGTGGAAATGTCACTAAACCAAACACACCAATGATCTTGGGGATTAGCATAATCAACAGCGCTTTTTTCAAATAAGGCCATGCGATGGTGCTTTCTTTGGTGATGCCTCTTTTAAGATGTTTTTTATGGTCTCGATGATTTTGATAAAAAATCAAGCCAGAGAAAAACATTAACTGTAAGGAAATAATGGGTAGATATAATATTGCATCGTTATGAACAAGTAAGAGAAACGGTAATGAGAGCACTGCTCCGCCAAAGCCTAAGCCCGAACGAACGAAGCCACTCCAGATAAAAATAACAGCGATTAGTAAGCATTGAGTTAGTTGAAGTTCGAACATAATACCCTGTAGGTTACAGCTAGAGAGCGACTGAACGGAAAGCCGTGCTGGTTACTACGCTCTTCCCATTCAGACGCTAGAATAATGTGCTTAATAAAGCCAAATTACTATTTATCGTTTTTTGGCTTTTGCAGCTTCTTCTGCATCACGTTTGGCCTCTATCTCGGCTCGAAATATAGCCATTTCATGCTCCATCATCCCGGGTGTTTCTAGGCATATTTTGCCCAGTTTTCCCGCGCGTAACTCATGTAATACGATAGTGGAAGCTTGATAGATATCAACAATGCCGCCTGAGCGCAAGCAACCACGTTTGCTGCCGATTAGCTCTAGCAGCTTTAATTCTGGCATATCTAAATCGTCTAACTTGTATCTGGTTTTTAGTTGTTCTGGATAGTTTTCGGCTAAGAATTGCAACGTAAACATAGCGACAGACTCATATTCCATTGCTGTATCTTTTATCGCGCCCGTAGCTGCTAGTCGAAAACCGCATGAAATCGGATCAAGTTTTGGCCAAAGGACTCCAGGGGTATCAGAGAGAACAATACCATTCTCTAGATTTATTTTTTGTTGCCGTTTGGTCACGGCGGGTTCATTGCCGACTTTTGCAATGGCTCTTCCTGCTATGGCATTGATAAGGGTGGACTTTCCGACATTGGGAATGCCCATTATCATTGCGGATACTGGCTTGTCGGTTCCTTTTCTGTGAGGTGCAAGTGTTCGACAGAGGTTGTTGATAGTGTTTTTTCGGCCATCTTCACTGGCTGATAGCGCTAGGGTTTTAACGGTTTCATCTTTTTCAAAGTGCGTTTGCCATAAAGCAATAGTGTCAGGATCTGCAAGATCTGCTTTATTTAAAATTTTGATGCAAGGTTTCTGAGCTTTTAATGTTTGGATCATCGGATTTGAACTGCTAAAAGGTATTCTCGCATCGAGCACTTCTATCACAACGTCTATTTGTAACATTACCTTGCCAATTTCTTTTCGGGCTTTATGCATATGCCCAGGAAACCATTGAATTGCCATTAGCGAGTGTGGCCTTCTATTGCGATGCCTTGACTATCTAGGTCATCAATGTGTAAATCTTTCAATTTGACATAATTACTCGCGGTATATTTAAAAAAGGTTTTTTCTTTTTCACTAATAGGGCGAATTTTTTTAGCTGGACTGCCTCGATACATATGGCCCGACTCCAATATCTTTCCGGGGGAGACGAGGCTACCTGCCGCCAGGATGACTTCTTCTTCAATAACTGCACCATCCATTACAATGGCGCCCATACCAACTAACACTTTGTCGGCGATGGTGCATCCGTGTAATAAGGCTTTATGGCCAACAGTTACATCACTGCCTATTATTAGAGGAAAGCCATTGGGGTTGTAAGGGCCTGCATGGGTGATATGCAAGACGGAACCATCTTGGATGCTGGTTCGCTCTCCTATTCTGATTTTATGCATGTCTCCACGAATAGTGACCAAGGGCCAAATGGAGCTGTCATCCCCTATTTCTACATCGCCAATGACCACTGCACTGGGATCAATGAAAACTTTTTTGCCTAGCGTTGGCGAAAACTCAAGATAATTCCGAACACTGCTCATATCGATGATTCTCTTTTAAAAGGCGGCATGAAAACCTAGTCGTTAAAGGGTCTGTAGTCGCTAAAAGGTATAGTCGTTCTTTAAGGGGGAGAGAATACCCAAATTTAAAACTGATCACCAGTATTAAGCAGATGCCATGCTTAGCCTTTAAATAGTATATTTTGTCCCCATATCGGATTTAGTAGAATATTTCACCTAATACCTTGAGCGAAAAATAATGAATCCATTGTTAATTGATTCGGCCCGTCCTGCATTCGAAGAAATCAATATCACTCACTTTGAACCTGCTATATCAGCGATATTAGAAGAAAATCGCAGTTTAGTTGCAGCGTTAATTAAAAACGGCGCATGTTCATGGGATGACTTGGTCTATCCCAGGGAGAAAGCAGAAGATCGCTTGAATAATGCCTGGTCAGTGGTCTCTCATTTTAATGCGGTATTAAATTCAGATGAACTTCGAGAGATATTCAAAAAATTGATAGCGAGTTTAACAGCCTATAATACTGAGTTAGGGCAAAATACTCAGCTGTACCAAGCTTATCAAACGCTTGCCGATAGCGATGAATTTAAAGGCTTGAATCAGGCCCAAAAACAAAGCATCAATCATATATTACGCGGCTTTAAATTATCAGGCGTTGCATTGGAAGAGGCTAGCAAACAGAAATACTCGGCGTTAAAGCAGAAGTTGTCAGGTTTAAGTAACCGTTTCTCAGAAAATGTGCTCGACGCTACTCAAGCATGGTCGAAGTATTATGAAAATAAAGAAGAGCTTCCAGGCATTCCAGAAAGTGCTTTACAGCTGTTAGCTAGTTTAGCGAAAGAGCAGGGTCATGAAACGGGGTATTTGATTACCCTGGATGCGCCCAGCTATTTACCGGTAATTACCTACTGTGAAGATAGAAAAGTCAGGGAGGCTTTATATGAGGCCTTTTTGACCAGGGCATCTGATCAAGGTCCATATGCTGGGAAGTGGGATAACAGCGAAAATATCCGTGAAATATTAACCGCCCGACAAGAGCTTGCTGCCTTGTTGTCGTTCGACAATTATGCAGAGCGTTCACTGGCAACAAAAATGGCAGCCAATAGTAGTGACGTTGTTGAGTTTCTAGAACAGTTGGTAGATAAGGGTTTTGCGGCAGCTAAAGATGAATTTACCAAACTACGTGAGTTTGCAAAAAGTGAAGATGGTCTAGATGATTTAGAAATGTGGGATACCGCATTCTATGGAGAGAAACTAAGGCAGCAATGTTTTGATATATCTCAAGAAGAACTGAAACCTTATTTTCCAACACCGCGTGTGACAACCGGCATGTTTGATGTAGTTGAGAGGTTGTTTGATATTCAGGTTAAACATCGTCCAGAAGTAGCGACTTATCATGCGGATGCCAAATACTTTAGTATCTATTCACAAGGTGAAGAGGTAGCAGGGTTTTATTTTGACCTTTATGCTCGCAAAAATAAGCGTGGTGGAGCATGGATGGGGGATTGCAGAGTTCGGCGTCGCCTGGAAAATGGTGATATACAGCTGCCAGTTGCTTTTATGGTCTGTAACTTTACACCACCAGTTGACGGAGAAGATAGCCTATTAACACATAATGAAGTCACTACTTTATTCCATGAGTTTGGTCATGGTTTACATCATATGTTAACGCAAATCGAAGTAGCTGATGTGTCAGGCATTGCGGGTGTACCTTGGGACGTTGTTGAATTACCCAGCCAATTTTTAGAAAATTGGTGTTGGCAGGAAGAATCTATTGCCATGATCAGTGGGCACTATCAAACGGGTGAGTCATTACCAAAAGAATTATTGACCAAGATGCTGGCTGCGAAAAATTTCCAAAGTAGTATGCAATTGATGCGTCAGGTGGAGTTTTCATTATTTGATTTCATTGTCCATCGTGATTTCTCCGCATCTGGTAATACAGATGTTATGGCTGTCCTTGATAAAATCAGAGACAAGGTGTCGGTTAAAAAACCACCTGAATATACACGTTTTCCTCATGCTTTTAGTCATATCTTTTCTGGCGGATATTCTGCTGGATATTACAGCTATAAGTGGGCCGAAGTGCTTGCAGCAGATGCATTTTCTCGTTTTGAAGAAGATGGAATCTTTAATAAGGAAACCGGATTAGCCTACAAAAAAGAAATCTTAGAGGTTGGCGGTTCCATTGATGCGATGGATATGTTTGTTAATTTTAGAGGTAGAAAGCCAAGCGTTGATGCGCTACTTAAGCAGTCAGGTATTGGCGTATGACGGTGACAAAGCGCTTTATTGCTGGCGCCGTTTGTCCTCGGTGTGGAGAGATGGATCGTTTAGTTAGCTTTAGTGATGAAAGTGGCACCTTTAAAGAATGTGTTGCTTGCGACTTTACAGAAAAGCAACTTGTTCAAGTTGAGCAAGATGAGCTGGATACCCGCGTGAATCATGTGCTAGAAAGTCCAGATGAAGATGTTCAAGTTGTCAATTTTGTTGATGGCTCTAAGGAATCAAATTAATTAGTGTTTGTTATATCGGGAATATGAATCAGGAAGGCTGCTTGTTCAAAACCCTGTTTAGATTTCATTGCAGTTCGAGATGAGATGTATCGATCAGTAAGAGGGTTATAGATTATGACGGCGTTTTTTGCTGGTAGATTCGTAAGCAGAGGTTTAACCCTAGATTTCATAGAGGTAGGGTGTAAAAAATACAAATATTTTAATGCATAACCGGCCGCATACTTATAACTTTTCATTCTAGCTAAATGTGAGTCCAAGCATTGATTCACTAAAAAGCTCCCGTCTATACTACCCCTTTTTAAAGAACCGTCCTGTTGTTAGTACTTCTTAAGCCATTGTAGATAGTAAATAGGTAGTAAAAAGAAGTAGCAAGCAGTACAACAATAACAAACTGTGGAGACCACCGTATGCTATCACGCCTTGTTCGTAGGGCGCCGACATTGCTAATGCCTGCATTATTTGCAGCCGATGTCAGTGCAGAATATGGATTGAATATGCCCGTAGGGGTCACTGATGTCAGTCAATCAGTGTTCGATTTACACATGCAAATTTTCTGGATATGCGTAGCCATTGCCGTGGTTGTATTTGGTGTGATGTTTTATTCAATATTTAAACACCGCAAAAGCAAAGGCGCAGTGGCCGCTCAATTCCATGAAAGCACCACGGTTGAAATTATTTGGACCATTATACCTGTCATTATTTTGGTGTTAATGGCTTGGCCCGCGACCACCACTTTAATCGAAATGTATGACACTTCAGATTCGGACGTTGATATTAAAATCACCGGTTATCAATGGAAATGGCGCTACGAATATATCGGACAGGATGTTGATTTCTTCAGTAATATGTCTACCCCAAAAGATGAAATCTATAACAGAGCTGAAAAGAACGAGAATTATCTACTTGAAGTAGATAATGAACTGGTGATACCGGTAAATAAAAAGGTTCGGTTCTTAATTACAGCAAATGACGTTATTCACTCTTGGTGGGTGCCTGATTTCGCGGTCAAAAAAGATGCAATCCCAGGTTTTATCAATGAGTCTTGGACGCGCGTAAATGAAACCGGAATTTATCGAGGTCAATGTACTGAGCTTTGCGGAAAAGATCACGGCTTTATGCCAGTGGTTGTCAGAGTAGTGGAACAGGAAGAATACGATACTTGGATTGCCACCAAACAAGCTGAAGCAAAAGCGGCAGCTGCATTAGCGAAATTGACGTTTACGCTTGAAGAGCAAATGGAAAGAGGCGAGAAAGTTTATGCGACTAACTGTGCAGCTTGTCACCAAGCAAATGGTTCAGGTATACCACCCTCGTTCCCAGCCTTGAAAGGTAGTGCGATCGCCTTAGGCCCTGTCGATGAACATATTAAGCGAGTTGTTAGCGGTGTTGCTGGTTCAGCAATGCAAGCTTACGGAGCTCAATTAAGTGAAGTAGATTTAGCTGCGGTCATTACCTATGAGCGAAATGCATGGGGCAATGATACGGGTGATAACGTTTCTGCTAAAGACATCGTCGATTTTAACAATAAATAAGGAGGGCTTATGAGTACTGTAGTTGATATAAACACTGAAAATAATCATGACGATCATGAGCATCATGGCCCTGCTAAAGGCATAGCTCGTTGGTTGTTTACTACCAACCATAAAGATATTGGCTCAATGTATCTTTGGTTTAGTTTTATAATGTTTATGATTGGCGGCTGTATGGCGCTGACCATCAGAGCTGAATTATTCCAGCCAGGTTTACAATTAATTGAACCTGAGTTCTTTAACCAAATGACAACGCTGCATGGCTTGATCATGGTTTTTGGTGCAGTAATGCCCGCATTTGTTGGTCTAGCAAACTGGATGATTCCGATGATGGTAGGTGCGCCTGATAT